>OATI01001127.1_pt1 | contig 13435 bp, 8 predicted proteins | sample 1494981 | NCBI WGS metagenome assembly OATI01 (sample SAMEA2579952, study PRJEB22360) | human gut metagenome
ATCGACGCCCTCGGCCCAGGTCGTGTACTCAACGCCGCTGGTGTCCGTCTTATCGGCTGCGGTAACCACCGTGGCCGTTGGCGTATCCGCGAAGGCAGACTGTGGGATGACTGCGGCGGGAAGGAAGGTCGCGGCAATCAATGCGAACAGGAACACGACGGCAGCCATTGCACGCGCCGAAATCGGGGACGACTGCTGATGGGCAGCGTCCACCTGCATCGCGCGCGCGAAGGAATCGGCAACGTGCGTATCGTGTTCTCGAATTGTGTTCAGTTCAGCGGACTGCGCACAGGCGCGACGAACCATGCTAAACCCTCTCTCACTGCAAATACCTCATTAGCTCAATAGCTCAAGACCAACTATGAACTCTATAGAAAAAAATTCTTCAACAACAGTCTTGATTTTCTAGTAGATGTGCGGTATTGAGAGCTGGTTTCGTCATTCAAGAGCCATTAAAATGTCTCACTATTTGAAAGATTGGCGCTCAATGCTGACTGCGATTCCAGCATGTGAGCGGTAACATCCCCTCATATTGTGCGGCTATGCGGTTGTGTGTTTTTGACTGCACGGTTGTACTGTTGTGCGACTGCGCAGCTCAGCATGAGGCAGACTTCTCATCCACGATGCATTTGCACAGCCAAAAGACGAGAGACGCGAGCGACAAAGCTGCCCGCGCACCAAAAATCGGAGGCGGAGGATACGAGATTCGAACTCACGCCACGCCGAGTATGCACTTATCCGAGACCTGTGGTAGTTTATTCGAGTTGCCTACTGAGCACGGTTTCACCGAGCATAGTACGGCATGGAGGATTCGCCTAGTGGTCTATGGCGCACGCTTGGAAAGCGTGTTGGTGTAACAGCCTCACGAGTTCGAATCTCGTATCCTCCGCTCATGCCCTTTTCCCACCCATAGGAAAAGGGCTTTTTCATTGCCAAAACGGCGGTATTCCGGGCTTTTTGAGGCATTACAGCATTCTGGCCGCTTTCCGTTCCGGCACGTTTTGAACCGTTTTCTGGGGTAGAAAAGTCGGTAAATTGAGCGGTACCGCTTTAGGGCTTACCGCCTAACCGCTCTTAGTGCTTGCCGACGATCAGGGAGGCGTGTCATGGCGAAGCCGACAAAGAACCGCCGCCACAAAGCCGCTGGACGATCAGGGCTCGACGCTCATCAAGGTGAACCCGGCGCAGTTCAAGGTGCCGCGCCCGGCGACGAAGCATGTGTATGTGATAGCCACCCGCGAGCAGGTTCAGGCGCTCGCCGACGCCATGCCGCCCAATCTCGCCCTTGGCGTCCTGCTGGCCGGCACGCTGGGCTTGCGTCAAGGCGAGGTGCTTGGCTTACAACATCGTGATATAGAGCTGGATGCAAGCCCTGCGCTGTTGCATGTGCGCCGTAGCGCCAAGGAAGTCAGCGAGAACGGGCACAAGGTGTCAATCCTCGGGGAGACGAAAACGCCCAGTAGCAAGCGCGATATCGAAGTGCCCGCGCCCTTGGCCGGCAAGATTCGAGAACATCTCGCCACCTATGTGGACAAGAAACCGACCGCACTGCTGTTCACCGGCGTCCGCACTCGCGGCACAATAGGGGATTATGACTGATGCTGAAAACACCAAACCCGAACTCCCCGAGAACGTTCGCGTCCGCTTCTGCCCGTCTCCGACTGGCACTCCGCACGTCGGCATAATTCGCACCGCCGAGATTCGACCGGGGAAAACAAAAAACCCTCGCGAATCCGCGAGGGTCATTGGCTGGGGTGCCTGGACTCGAACCAAGAATGGCTGAACCAGAATCAGCTGTGTTGCCAATTACACCACACCCCAATTTGGCTTGGCGTAGCAACTCCGAAGAGTTGTTCGTCGTACCCCCAACCGGATTTGAACCGGTGTTGGCGCCGTGAGAGGGCGTAGTCCTAGACCGCTAGACGATGGGGGCATATTCAGTTTTCACTGGTTGCGAAGCGAACCGCGCAACAGATGAATACTGTACGCGAGGATACAGATCACCGCAACTCCCGGCGTGTCGCACTATGCATTAGCCGAACCCACCCGCATCTAGTTACATCATCATCGGCCAAAATGCACAGCAGAGGTCTCTCAGCTCATTCTTAGGTAGATTGGCCATTCATTTGGTAGGTGGCGCTCAAGCCGCATCCACAGAAACCCGCCATTCCAATGACCGGCGTGACGGAGTACCTACCAAATGAATGGCCAATCTACCTAATGAATGCATGCGCTCGGCATTTCGAGTCACAACGGCAGCACAGGCATTGCTTGGAGTATGCGAAGGCGGGCATCTGCGTGAACAGATGCCCGCCTTTAGCTTCCCCTCGGGAAGAGAAATCACAGATGCGCGCGCAGGCCCTTCAGGCGGGCGATGGTCAGCGGCTTGCCGACGATCTCCATGGACTCGAAAAGCGGCGGGGAGACTCGGCGGCCGGACATGGCCACACGGACCGGGCCGAAGGCCAGGCGCGGCTTGTATCCGCCGTCCTCAACCAGCGTCTTGTTGAGCAGCTCGTGCAGGGAATCGGTCTTCCAATCGGCCTCATCCACACCTTCCAGCGCGGCGATGGCGGCGTCCAGCACTTCTCCGGCGGAATCCTTGAGCTGCTTCTTGGCGTCATCCGCAGGCTCCAGATATTCCTCGGTGGACAGCAGAGAGCCGACCATACCAGCGACCTCGCCCAGCAGACGCACGCGCGGCTGAACCAGCGGAGCAGCGGCGGTCAGAATCTCTTGCTCGCGGGCAGTCAGCGCGTCCCAGTTATCCGCGGAAACCACACCATCACGGTGCAGGTACGGCACAGAGCGGCGCAGGAAGTCCTCGGGCTCAAGCATGCGGATGTGCTCAGCGTTGATGGAGATGGCCTTGTCGATGTCGAAGCGAGCCGGGTTGGCCTTCACGTCGCGCACGTCGAACTTGGCGATCATCTCATCCATGGAGAACACGTCGCGATCCGGCGCAATCGACCAGCCGAGCAGGGCCAGGTAGTTGAGCAGGCCCTCGCGGATGAAGCCGTTGTCGCGGTGGTTGAACAGGTTGGATTCCGGATCGCGCTTGGAGAGCTTCTTGTTGCCCTGGCCCATCACGTACGGCATGTGGCCGAACAGCGGCATTTCTTTGGCGATGCCAAGTTCCATCAGGTAACGGTACAGCACGATCTGGCGCGGGGTGGAGCTCAGGAGGTCCTCTCCACGCAGCACGACGTTGATTTCCATCATCGCGTCGTCGACCGGGTTGGTCAGCGTGTACAGGGGGTCGCCGTTCGGGCGCACGATCACGTAGTCCGGCACGGAGCCGGCCTTGAACTCGATGGTGCCACGAATCAGATCGTCAAAGGCGATGTCTTCATCAGGCATCTTGATACGTAGCGCAGGCTTGCGGCCCTCGGCGCGGAAGGCGGCCTTCTGTTCATCGGTCAGGTTGCGGTCGTAGCCATCGTAGCCGAACTCGGCCGGACGGCCGGCGGCAAGGTTGCGCTCCTTGATTTCCTCAGGAGTGGAGAAGGACTCGTAGGCGTAGCCGGCTTCGAGCAGCTTGGCGGCAACATCCTTGTAGATGTCGGTGCGTTCGGACTGGCGGTACGGGCCATGAGGGCCACCCACGTCGATGCCTTCGTCCCAGTCGATGCCCAGCCAACGCAGGGATTCGAGAATCTGGTTATAGCTTTCTTCGGAGTCGCGCACGGCGTCGGTGTCTTCGATACGGAAGATCAGCGTGCCGCCGGTGGCGCGAGCTTCCGCCCAGTTGAACAGGGCGGTACGAATCATGCCGACATGCGGGGTTCCGGTCGGCGAGGGGCAGAAGCGGACGCGAACGTTCGCGGGCAGTTCGGGTTTGGTGTTTGCAGCATCAGTCATAGTCCCCTATTGTGCCGCGCGCATCGGACGCGACGGTGTTCCGTGGCGAACCGCCAGTATCGCAACCCCGGCGGAGTCGTCGCGCTTTCATTGAGACAACGCGACCGGTGTGTGAACCTGCACACTTGGTATCGTTGGGGGTTATACTTTACGGTTTTAAAGAAGGCATGACATGACGAATAGCGGCGCGCAGCGCGCGGAATTGCATAAGGCGATTTGGAATATCGCCAATGTGCTGCGTGGCTCGGTGGACGGTTGGGACTTCAAGCAGTATGTGTTGGGGTTCTTGTTCTACCGATTCATTTCTGAGGACATCACCTCCTATCTCAACGAGTATGAGCACCAGACCGGCGACGCAGATTTCAACTACGTCAGGCTGGACGATGCCACGGCCGAGCAGGTGCGCAAGTCGATGGTGGAGGAGAAGGGCTATTTCATCCTCCCGTCCGACTTGTTCGCCAACGTGCGCAGACGCGCCGACGGAGACGAGAACCTGAACGAGACGCTGCAACGGGTGTTCAAGAACATCGAGGGCTCGGCCACCGGCTCGCGTTCGGAATCCGGTCTGCGCGGCCTGTTCGACGATTTGGACCTGAACAGCCGCAAGCTCGGCGACACCGTGGTGGATCGCAACGCCAAGCTGGTGAAGGTGCTCAACGCCATCGGCGATTTGGACTTGGGCACGGAGAGCTTCGCGGACAACAAAATTGATGCGTTCGGTGATGCGTATGAGTATCTGATGACCATGTACGCGGCGAACGCCGGCAAGTCCGGTGGCGAGTTCTTCACGCCGCAGGAGGTCAGCGAGCTGCTGACCAGAATCGCCACCCATGGCAAGAGCGAAGTGAACAAGGTCTACGACCCGGCGTGCGGTTCCGGTTCCCTGCTGCTGCAATCCATCAAGGTGCTGGGCAAGGATAAGGTACGGCAAGGGTTTTTCGGCCAGGAGAAAAACCTGACCACGTACAACCTGTGCCGCATCAACATGTTCCTGCACGATGTGAACTACGACCATTTCAACATTGCCTACGGCGACACGTTGATCAACCCCCAGCACTGGGACGACGAACCGTTCGAGGTAATCGTGTCCAACCCGCCCTACTCCACCAAGTGGGAGGGCGACGACAACCCCACGCTCATCAACGACCCGCGATTCGCCCCGGCCGGCGTGCTTGCACCGAAGTCGAAGGCTGATCTGGCGTTCACCATGCACATGCTCTCCTGGCTGGCGGCCGACGGTACCGCGGCCATCGTCGAGTTTCCCGGTGTGCTCTACCGTGGTGGCAAGGAGCAGAAGATTCGCAAATACCTGCTGGAGGGCAACTTCATCGACGCGGTGATCCAGCTGCCACCGAACCTATTCTTCGGCACCTCCATCGCCACCTGCATCATCGTGCTCAGGAAATCGAAGAACGACGACAGCGTGCTGTTCATCGACGCGTCGGAACGGTTTGTACACGTCGGCAACCAAAACCAGCTTTCGCCCGACGACATCGCCGCGATCATGGATGTCTATGCGAAACGCGAACCTGTTGAGCATTTCTCCGCCGTCGCCTCTCTTGAGGATATCCGCAAGAACGATTACGTGTTGTCTGTCAGCGGATACGTGCAGCCCAAAGATACACGCGAGAAGATTGACATCGCCGAACTCAACCGGCAGATCTCCGGCATCGTGGCACGAGAGAACGAACTCCGCACCCAGATCGACGCCATCGTCGCGGATTTGGAAAACTGATATGGGAGACCGGCAGGCGATACCCACAATCGGAAAGATCGGAACCAAGAGGGAGCACTATCTGCCTCGGTTTTTTCTGCGCCATTTTGTGGATGATAAAGAAATGATTTCATACGTCGCGCGAGCAGAAAAGAATCGAGTGGTAAGACACGCCCGTGTGGAAAACGTAGGCGTGCAGAAACGCTTGTATGAGACGGCTTGCCCATCAGGAGAAAGCGGAGACTATTACTTCCCTAATTACATCGAAAAATCGTTGTCCTTAACGGAAGACAAGCTTAACGGGGAACTTGACCGGTTCCTGCACACTGTATTAGACATGAGACCGAGTGATCGTCTTGAGGATGACGATTTGGATCGATTGGTGAGCTTCGTTTCAATTTTCATTCCCCATATTGTTTCCCGCAGCCCGGAATCGGTGAGATATGCGAAGAACCGCGCAGAAGACGTGTTTGAGACAATGCGTGAGCTGGACTTAGGCTCAAGCGAAAAATTGAAAGAACTCTACCGCGAAACACAAACGCGGGAAGAATTTGACGAAACGCTGACATTTGCCCCTGAAGCGATAGCTGAACAGATTTCCCTGTGGGTGCAAATACTGCCAGGAATCAATAAGGATGAGAAATTTGTTCGTTCTTCCTCACTATATAAAGCCGTGGAATATCTGCGAGATTGCAGCATGCTTGTATTGACGACCTCATCTGGGCACCCGTTTATTGGCATAGATAAGCCAGTTCGTACGGTCATAACTGATAACTTGACAACCTTGTACTATCCGTTGAGTTCGCAGGTCGCAGTCATCTTAACGGATGATGGTCAACACACCTTTGAAAAAAGATCGGTCAGCTATAGACAGCTCAAAGATTTCAATGAGGTTGCTTTTAATGATGGCGACTGGAATCTAGTGTTTTGTGAGCGGCCGGATTATCTAAATGCATATTCAGGAATTGAAGGAACTGGCAATGAGCAGGATTGACGATTTGATCGCGGAATATTGCCCGGACGGGGTTGAATTTCATAGTATTTCTGAGATCTTTGATTTGAAAAATGGCTATACGCCATCCAAATCCAAACTGGAGTATTGGACGAATGGGACCGTCCCATGGTTTCGTATGGAAGATATTCGAGCCAACGGGCATATTCTCTTTGATTCCATTCAGCACGTAAACCAGTTAGGTGTTAAAAGCGGCAAGCTATTTTCTAAAGACTCTGTGATGGTCGCAACAAGTGCAACTATCGGAGAGCATGCGCTATTGAAAGTAGATGCCCTAACAAATCAAAGGTTCACAGTTCTCACAAGAAAGCCCGAATACGTAAATCGCCTTCTGCCTGAGTTTATTAACTATTACTGCTATGTACTCGATGAGTGGTGTAAAACCAATGTTCATGCTGGCGGTTTCGCTTCAGTGGATATGGAGGGATTTAAGCGATATCGATTCCCCGTTCCTCCATTGCCGGTGCAGGAGGAGATCGTTCGGATTCTGGATTCGTTCAGCTCGCTGGAGGCGGAGCTGGAGGCGGAGCTGGAGGCGCGGAGGAAGCAGTATGCCTATTACCGCGATGAACTCCTCACATTCGATAGAGAGAGAGTCCTAGTCATCACTGTGGGAGAGCTATGCGATATCAATCGCGGTCGGGTCATGTCCAAAGGCTATCTGGAAAAGCACCGCGGCGCATATCCGGTGTACTCATCTCAGACTGCGAATAATGGCCGTTTTGGTTTTATTAATTCTTATGACTATGACGGAGAATACATCACTTGGACAACAGATGGAGCTAATGCCGGCTCTGTCTTTTACCATGATGAAAAATTTAGTATTACTAATGTGTGCGGACTTTTGCGCATCAAAGATTCACGCGTGCGAGCCAAGTATCTTAAATATGTTTTAGATGTGACTGCTAAGCAGTATGTAAATACCGGCATGGGAAATCCCAAACTGATGAGTAATGTCATGAAGCAGATCAAGGTGGGGATTCCCTCCTTGGCTGAGCAGGATAGGATTATCTCCATTCTTGATCGCTTCGACAAGCTCACTAATGACCTGAGCTCTGGTTTGCCTGCGGAGATCGAGGCCCGTCGCAAGCAGTACGAGTATTACCGGGACCGTCTGCTGTCATTCGACGAACTGGCCGTGTGACGTCCCATCGTGGAAAACGGTCGAGTTGGTGTATGGCCGGCTGCCGGACTATGGGGATACATAGCATGGTTGGGACGCGCCGCAGACTTTTCAAAACGTGAGGACACGACTAGCATGGCAAATAACAGCAGCTCCCTAAGCCTACTCACAGTGCTCAAACCAGGGGGCTCTTCTCATACTGGGCCGGAATCCAAACCCGCGAAGACCATCGACCAGATGATTGCTCTGATGTCGGATCGCGGCTTGGCGATCACGGATGAGACAAGACTACGGCAGGTACTCTTTGACTGCAATTATTATCGTCTCTCGGGCTATTTCCGTCCATTCCAAGTCAACCCGGCAGCTGGCGACAACAGGTACCGGCCCGGCACCCGGGACGTTGACTTCCTTATTCCCTACACGATGGACGAGGAACTGCGCAACATCATCCTCAAGGGCACCGCGAAGGTGGAACTCACCCTGCGTTCGAGGTTCGCGTACCTGCTGGCTTCTGACGGCAATGCCTACACGTATATGGATCCCGAATCCTATCAGAGCGTGCGCAGCAAACGCGGCGAACTGTTGCGCGACAATCTGCTGCGCAACATGAGCAAATGGATGGGAATGTCCAATGAGGTATGCATGCGACATTACCGGCGCAAAGGCGGACCGGTGCCCGTGTGGGCGGCCGTCGAGACGTTCCCGTTCGATACGCTTTCCCGAATGCTTTCCCTGCACACGGATGCCAAGGCGCTCAGGGAATTGTACAGATCAGTCGGATTACGCACCAATCTGCGGACTTCCTCGGAGGTCGCGCACGCCATGGTTTATCTGCGTAATCTGTGCTCGCATCATGCCAGGCTGTGGCATCGGGAGATGGTCATTCCATCGCCTATGACGCGTGACATGAAAACGGCGTTCGCTGATTTCGAATACGGCGAGAAGTCCGTGGCGTCATCGCTGTTTGCGCTCATGTATCTTGTGCGGAATATCGAGGGCGACGATGGCTACGCCAGGGTGATTCGTCGCTTCCTCGACTCGAATGAGACATACGCCTCTGGAATCAGGACGGCCCTGCATTGGGAATAAGCTGCAGGATCCAGGAATCCCATATGCGCTGCGGAATCCGAATTCCTTTGAGTAGGATGGCGGATAAATACGGATGAAGAAGGAGCCCATGATGACGGAGCGGTCGGATATGGATCTGCCGGATGGCGGCAAGTCGTACAAGCTCGTGGCCGAGGGCGCGGAAAGCACCGTGGTGGCCGAATACGAGCCTAGCCACGGCCGTGAGACCGCGTACCAAAGCGAAGCGGATCTGGAGGAGGAGCTGCTGCGAATCCTCGAATCCCAGGGCTATGAACGACTTTCCGCGCATACGGAGTCCGAGCTTATCGCAAACCTGCGCACCCAGCTTGAAAAGCTGAACGATGTCCGGTTCACCGACAATGAGTGGTCGCATTTCTTCCACGAGGTCATCGCCTCTTCGACGGCGGGCATCGAGGACAAGACCCGGCTGATACAGGAAGACAACATCCAGATCCTGAACCGTGACGATGGCACGACGAAGAACATTCGTCTCATCGACAAGGTGCATGTTCACAGCAACCGCCTCCAGGTGCTTCACCAGTTCGAGGAGGAGGGCGGCAGCCACCCGACCCGGTATGATGTGACGATTTTGGTCAACGGCCTGCCGTTGGTGCAGATCGAGCTGAAGCGACGGGGCGTGGCGATCAAGGAGGCGTTCAACCAGATCAACCGTTACCAGCGCGACAGCTTCTGGGCCGGATCGGGACTCTATGAGTACGCCCAGATCTTCATTATCTCGAACGGCACGCACACCAAGTACTACAGCAACACCACGCGCTTCAAGCACATCCATGAAATGGAAGGCCGTCCCGCAGCCGGCCGTTCGCAGAAGAGCTCCGACAGTTTCGAATTCACCAGCTGGTGGGCCGACGGGCGCAACCATGTCATCGCCGACCTGAAGGGTTTCGCCAGGACCTTCCTCGCCCGGCATACACTGCTCAATATCCTGACGCGATATTGCGTGTTCACCGCCGAGCATGACCTGCTGGTGATGCGCCCATACCAGATCGCGGCCACCGAACGCATCCTCAACCGCATTCTCATCAGCGAATACGATCCGAAGAGACTCGGAACGCCCGAGGCGGGCGGATACGTGTGGCATACCACAGGCAGCGGCAAGACGCTGACCAGCTTCAAGACGGCGCAGCTCGCCAGCAACATGGACGGCGTCGACAAGGTGCTGTTCGTCGTGGACCGCAAGGACCTCGACTACCAGACCATCAAGGAATATGAACGCTTCAAAAAGGGCGCGGTCAACTCCAACAAGAGCACCAAGGTGCTTGCCGACCAGCTTGCCAGCCCCGACGCGAAAATCATCGTCACCACGATTCAGAAGCTTTCCTCATTCATCCGCAGCAATCCCAAGCACGATGTCTACGCGCAGCATGTGGTGCTGATTTTCGACGAATGCCATCGCAGCCAGTTCGGAGAGATGCATACCGCCATCACCAAGCATTTCAAGAACTATCATCTGTTCGGATTCACCGGCACGCCCATCTTCGCCGTGAACGCGAAAACCGGAGGCTCCCCCAATCTGCGCACCACCGGACAGGCGTTCGGCGACTGCCTGCACTCATACACGGTGGTGGACGCGATCAAGGACGGCAACGTGCTGCCGTTCCGTATCGGATACGTGGACACGGTGCGCCGTAAGGAAGGCATCAGGGACGAACAGGTGTACGGCATCGACGCGGCCAAGGCGCTGAGCGACCCGCGGCGCGTGAGCGCGGTCACGTCGTATGTGCTCGACCATTTCGACCAGAAAACCAAGCGGCAATCCAGCTACATACTCAAGGACCGGCGCGTCCGCGGCTTCAATTCGCTGTTCGCGGCTGATTCCATCGGCATGGCCAAGCAGTATTACGCCGAGTTCCAGCGCCAGCAGGCCGAGCACGGTGGGGAACCGTTGAAAATCGCCTTGATCTACAGTTTCGCGCCGAACGAGGCCGACCCCGGCGAGCAGGGCTTCATTGATGACGAGGACTTCGAGACCGCTGGCCTTGACCAGTCATCACGGGATTTCCTCGATGCCGCGATCTGCGATTACAACCGAATGTTCGGCAGCAGCTTCAGCACGGCCTCCGACCAGTTCGAGAACTACTACAAGGATCTGTGCCTCAGGCTCAAGAACCGCGATCTGGACATGGCCATCGTGGTGAACATGTTGCTCACCGGCTTCGACGCCACGACGCTCAACACCCTGTGGGTGGACAAGAACCTGAAGCAGCATGGCCTGATGCAGGCGTTCAGCCGCACCAACCGCATCCTGAACTCGGTGAAGACCTTCGGAAACATCGTCTGCTTCCGCGATCTGCGGCAGGAGGTGGATGACGCCTTGGCTCTGTTCGGGGACAAGGACGCCAAGGGCACGGTGGTGCTTAAACCATATGCGGAATATCTCGCTGCATACACCGAGAAGGTCTCGCAGCTGCTTAAGCGGTTCCCCTTGGGCGAGGAAATCGTCGGAGAACAGGCACAGAAGGATTTCCTCACCCTGTTCGGCTCGATCCTGCGGCTGCGCAACATCCTGCAGGCCTTCGACGATTTCTCCAACGAAGATGTGCTGAGCCTGCGCGACCTGCAGGACTACCAGAGCCTGTACATCGATCTCTACCAACAGCGGCGTTCGCATGAGGAAGCCGACAAGGAAATCATCAACGACGACGTCGTCTTCGAAGCTGAACTGGTCAAACAGATCGAAGTGAACATCGACTACATCCTCGAACTCGTAGCCAAATACCATGACGGGCATATGGAGGACAAGTCGATCCTCGCGGACATCAGCCGCACCATCATGTCTTCGCCCGACCTGCGCAGCAAAAAGGACCTCATCGACTCGTTCGTCGAGTCCCTGTCCTCAGGCGCGGACGTGCAGCGCGACTGGAAGGAATACATCGTCCGCAAGAAGCAGGAGGAATTCGAGCGCATTGTCAGCGAGGAGCACCTGAAGACGGGACTGGCCGAGCAGTTCATCATCGACTGCTTCAAGGAAGGCTATGTCGACACGGACGGCACCAGAATAGTGTCGATGCTGCCCCCTGTGTCACGCTTCGCGCCGAGCAACGCATACGAGCTGATGAAGAGCCGAGTCGTCGAACGGTTCCGCCAATACTTCGATCGCTTCGTCGGAATGTGAGGAAACGGCTATCCTTAGGTACGAAGCGACGGGGTGGCGAGTTCTAGTGAACGTTGCAACACCTGATACTCCTTGCGGTAGATCAGATGTTGCAACCACCACGAGAACCCACCATTCCGCTGATCGCAATCGTTTCCTGTTCCGCATCGCAGCATCGTTTGGATGGGCAAGCGGCCAAGTTGCAGCATGGGAATGATGAAGAGCGCCGACGGAACACCATTCGGCGTGGATGTTGAACGCCGCGCCCGCTCAATGAGAGAATGGAGGGACGCAATCGTCTTATGAAAGGGGAATCAATGACCGATCCCAGCAACGCGCCCGCACCACCCACGCCCACGCCTAACGGCGGCCCCATCCAACACCACTCAGGCACGCCCGAATATGGAGCCCCCACCGCGGCGCCTGCGGGGCAGGATCACGGTCGTTCCGCAGCCCCGGCGTCAGCGACGCAGCAGCAGCCCTACGGCCAGCCCATCTACGGCCAGCAGGAGTATGGCCAGTCCTACGGCCAGTCCGCTCCGAACGCCAATCCCTATGCCCAGCCGTCCCCCGCCTACGGACAGGTTCCCCCCACCTACAACCAGTACGCGGCCCCCACCGGCGCGGTGCCGCTGAACAATCCGTACTACGGATGCCCCTTCTCCGAAGCCTTCCTCCGCTTCTGGCAGAAATACACGGTGTTCAGGGGACGCGCCTCCCGCAGTGAATTCTGGTGGTGGACGCTGGCCGCCGTCATCATCAACGCCCTGCTGTCCCTGCTCGGCGACGTCACGGACGGCAGGCTGGACTTCCTCACCAGCCTGTGGAACCTGGCCATCGTCGTCCCCGGCCTGGCGCTCGCCGTCCGCCGCCTGCACGATACGAACAAGCCCGGCTGGTGGGTCGCCGTCTTCTGCGGCATGATGACTTTGGGACTGCTCATCATGATCGTCGGCGGCGGCGCGGCGTTGTACGGCGCCATCGGCGCCATCGGCCACAATTACGATTACGGTTATGGCTACGGCTATGAGGCTCTGGCAACCGGCGGCTTCGGCGCGTTGGCCATCGGCGGATTGATCATGCTGGCCAGCGCGGTCACCGGCATTGTGTTCATGGCCCTGCCCTCCAAGCCGGAAGGCGCACGGTTCGATGATGACGCGGCGATCGGCGCCGCACCCCAAAACGCCTACGGTATGCCGTACGGTGCCTCCGCCGCCCCGGGATTCCCGGCTCCCGGCACCCCCGCCCAAGACTTCGGCCAGACCGTCCCCACGTATGGGCAGAACCCACAATACGGGCAGAACCAGCAGTATGGGCAGAACCCACAGCAATACGGGCAGACTTCACAATACGCACCGGCCCCGCAATACGGCCAGGTGCCGCCCGAACACGAGAACGCCGGCCCGGACTCCGGCGAAACCCGCTGAAGCGACGTGCATCAATGGTGAGGCCCCGCTCGAGACGAACGGGGCCTCACCGTCATCGTCGGCGGCATGCCCCCCCGCCCGGGCGTGCAGTTGC
>OATI01001130.1_pt1 | contig 13417 bp, 10 predicted proteins | sample 1494981 | NCBI WGS metagenome assembly OATI01 (sample SAMEA2579952, study PRJEB22360) | human gut metagenome
TGATTCATGGTCCTTTCTATAACTCAGGCAATCGCCGTGATCTTGACGATAGTCAACGGCTGACGGTGACCCTTGCGACGAGCAACGCCAGTCTTGTTCTTGTACTTCTGGATGTTGATCTTCGGGCCCTTGGCCTCGTCGTTCACAACCTCAGCCTTGACGGACACCTTGGCCAGATCGGCGGCAGCAAGGGTCACCTTGGCGCCATCGACCAGGAGAGCAACCGGAAACTCCACGGTATCGCCCTTCTTGGCGTCGAGACGGTTCACGAGGATGGTGTCGCCAACCTCGACCTTTTCCTGATGGCCACCGGCCTTCACAATCGCGTACATATTCGTTCCTTTTATGTTTTGGAAAGCTACCTTGCCCAACACGCACCGAGCCTGCGGTCAGACACCGAGTTTCGAATTTACACCTACACGCGGACTAAAGCAAATGGTTTTTATCTGCGTGTCAAGCACGACACACCCCGGCTTTTCGCAACCGAGGGCATGCCCGCATGAAACATTTGTCTAATGCTACTCCTCCTCGGTGTTGTTGGCGGCCACGGCAGCAGCTGCAATCTGGGCCAGTTTGGCCTTGACATCAGCGCTGGAGCCGGCCGGTTCCGGAGCTGGGGCAGTGCCTCGACCATGCTTGTTGGTCTTGACGAACGGATCACCGCCGCGCAATGCGTACGGGTCATCGTAGTCGGCGGAAACGGTCGGCTGATCGTGCAGGATAAAGCCACGACCCTTGCAAGTCGGGCATTCCTCGGAGAACGCCTCGACCAAGCCCTGACCGATGCGCTTACGGGTCATCTGCACCAGACCAAGCGAGGTGACCTCGGCCACCTGATGCTTGGTCCGGTCACGCGCCAGGCATTCGACTAGACGGCGCAGCACCAAGTCACGGTTAGCGGGCATGACCATATCCACATAGTCAATCATCACCATGCCGCCGATGTCGCGCAGTCGCAGCTGACGTGCAATTTCCTCAGAGGCCTCCAAATTGCAACGCGTCACCGTCTCCTCAAGGGACTTGCCCTTGCCGATGAAGCGGCCGGTGTTCACATCAATGGTGGTCATGGCTTCAGTGCGGTCGATGACGATCGAACCACCAGACGGCAGGTAGACCTGACGCTCCATGCCCTTTCTGAGTTGGGAGTCGATCTGCCACTTGTCGAACACGTCCTTGCCCTCATGCTCGGCCGGGTCCCACTTCTCCAGCTTATCCTTCAAGTCGGGGGCCATGGTGTCGAGATACTCCTCGATACGGTCGTAGACCTTGTCGCCTTCGACGATGAGCTTGCCGAAGTCATCGTTGAAGATGTCGCGCACCACACGGATAGCCACATCGGGCTCGCCCTGCAGGAGCTTCGGGCGCTTGCCATGCCAGAATTCCTCACGCTTGGCGTTGATGCGCTCCCACTGGCGAACCAAAGACTCAAGATCCTTGACGATGGCTTCCTCGGAGGCACCCTCGGCTGCGGTACGGATGATGACACCCATATCCTTCGGGGCGATCTTGGAGACGATGCCCTTGAGCCGGCTACGTTCGCGTTCGGAGAGCTTGCGGCTCACGCCGGTCATGCCGCCGGACGGCACGAGCACCAGGAAGCGGCCGGCGAGCGTGACCTGAGAAGTCAGGCGGGCTCCCTTGTGTCCGATCGGATCCTTGGTGACCTGCACGAGCACCGGGTCGCCGGACTTGAACGCCAACTCGATGCGGCGCGGCTGGCCTTCGAGACGCGCGGCGTCCCAGTTGACCTCACCGGCGTAGAGCACGCCGTTACGGGCCTGGCCGATGTCCACGAAAGCGGCTTCCATGCTGGGCAGCACGTTCTGTACACGGCCGAGGTAGATGTTGCCCACGGTCTGCACTTCCTGGATGTCGGAGACGTAATGCTCGACCAGGATGTTGTCTTCCACCACGGAAATCTGGGTGTGATGTTCCTTCTCGCGCACCACCATGAGGCGATCGACGTTCTCACGGCGTGCGAGGAAATCCTGCTCCATGAGCTGGCTCTGGCGGCTACGCTCACGACGATTGTCACGGCGTCGCTGTTTCTTGGCCTCAAGACGGGTGGAGCCTTCCACATCGGTGATCTCATCGATGTACTGCTGCTTGCGGGAGCGGCGAGTCAGCTGCTGATCGTCCTGCTCATCACCGCTCTCGGCATTCTTGCCTCCGCGGCGGCGACGGCGACGGCGGGTAACGGTCTGCTCCTCGTCATCATCACGGTCGCGCTCATCGCGATCATCGCGACGGCGACGGGAATCGTCACCATTGTTCTCGGAGGACTCGCTGTCGTTGTTGGAAGCACCGGACTCGTTGCGGGAGCCACGGCGACGGCGACGGCGGGAACGGGTGCGGGTGGAGTCGGACTCTTCGTCGTTCTCCTCTTCAGCAATCGGCGAGTACGTAATGTCATCCAGCTCGAGGTCTTCCTCAATCTGCTCGACTTCGGCGGCAGCACGGCGCTCCTGGGCGTTCAGGCGGCGAGAACGGCGAGAACGGCGAGAATCGGACTGGTCATCAGCGTCGAAATCATCCTGAGTCTCATTACGGCGACGATTATTGCGGCTGTCATCGCGGTCATCGTGATCATCGCGGTCATCATGATCGCCGTGATCGCTGCGGTTCGACCGGCGGGAACGAGACGGGCGTTCCTCGTAATCGGCCTCATCCTCACGGGCGCGGGAGCGACGAGAAGAGCGGGAACGCTGTTCGCCATCATCTTCCTCATCATCACGATCGTCATGTCGCATGTCCGGGAGCACCGGCTCTTGGAACAGCAGGGAAGTCATCGGCTTGCCCCGACGGGCGGATTCATGCCCTGCAGGCAGCGCATCAATCACATCCAGCACGCGCTCATCGGGGTTTTCTTCGCGCGCGTCTTCCGAAGAACGGCGGCTGCGAGTACGACGGGCCGAGCGGGGCTCGTCATCGCGGTCATCGCGGTCATTCGTAGTGGAACGACGGCGACGCACCGGACGATCGCCATCCTCATCGGAGTCGTCGACCGCAGTACGGCGGCGAGATGAACGCGGCGCATCATCATCTTCGAGATCGTCAATCACAGAGCGACGACGGCGAATCGGACGCTCATCGTCTTCCTCGAGATCATCGGACACCGTACGGCGACGGCGCACCGGGCGCGGCTCATCATCGTCATCAGCCACAGCACGACGCCGAGTCGGACGGTCCTCATAATCGGCATTATCGGCAGAGCGGCGGCTACGGGTGCGGCGCGCCGGGTGCTTTTCATCATCGGAGGCGTTATTGTCGGTAGTTTCGGCGGAAGCGGACGCATCGGCATCAGGCAAAGCGGGTGCCTCAAACAGCGGGGCGGCGTGTTCCTGGACTTGCAGCTCAAGGGATGCGCCGGCAGCACCGGTGCCACGCACTACACGACGGCCACCGCGACGGCGGCGAGTCGGCTGCGATGCTTCGGCGTTCGGCTCGGAAGCTCCCGAAGCCTGTGATTCGGTATTGGATACGGTTGAGTTATCGGTTTCGTCACCGACGAAACCTTCACGGTTCTCAGTGGGCACAATGCTCCTCGCGGCACGCTGCATCGCGACGCCATCCAGGCCTGTACGCTCGTCTCACACCATGCTCTCACCATGGCCGCGCAAATCCTTTGCGCCGCGTAAAGGCAACTTCGTCTCAAGTCTGTCCTGCGAACGGCGGACACCGGCGCTTACGTTGTCTCGTTCTCGAGAGCCGTAAGGGGATCAACGCCATTACACACGCTGATGGTTATGCAGAACCACCGTCTTTCAGTATGCCACACTTTTTGCACGGGCGCGCCCAGCGCTCTGGCACACCACGACCTATCTGGCTCCCCTTACACACGGATGAGCCCTATCTTGGCTCTCCTCTCTGAGGGGAGCTGGCTGCGAAGCAGACTGAGGGGAGCCTGGATTCAAGCCGAGCACTCCCCTCAGTCACCTACGGTGACGGCTCCCCTCAAAGAGGCTGAGCCGAAAAATCTCACACCAGCCAGTCTTCGAGGATTGCGGCCATAGCAGTCAAATCAGATTCGGGCACTTGCTCGTCGTGCTTATGCGCCAGTAACGGGTCTCCGGCACCGAGGTTGACGGCCGGAATCCCGAGCTGAGAGAAACGTGCCACATCGGTCCAGCCAAGCTTGGCCAGCGGATCGCGACCAGTGCGCTCCTTGACCAGACGAACCAGTTCCTGCGCAAGCGGCGCGCTCAGGCCGGGGCGTGCAGAAGGACTCTCATCCTTCATCTCGATGCCATAGCCCTCAAACACGCCACCGGTGGCCACATGTTCGCCGTTACCAAGTTCAGCACCTGCATCCGCACCCATCATCAGCGCCTTGGCCTCAGCCAGGTTCTTGTCCGGAGCGAAACGGTAGTTGACATGCACACGGCATTCGTCGGGAATCACATTCGTGCCCTTGCCGCCGGAAATCAATGTGGCGTTGAGACCCTCACGGTAGTCGAGCCCATCCACATTCACAGTCGCGGTTTCATAAGCATTGAGTCGGTTCAGAATATCAGCGGCCTTGTGGATGGCGTTCTCTCCCATCCAGGCGCGGGCAGAGTGCGCGGCGACTCCGTGCGTGACCACATCGAAACGGATCGTGCCGTTGCAGCCGCCTTCGATGCCACTATTGGTGGGCTCACCGATAATGGCAAAATCACCGGCAATCCAGTCGGGGTGCGTTTCGACCACCTTACGCAGACCGTTCTTTTCGGCGGCGACTTCCTCGTGGTCGTAGAACACATAGGTGAGGTCGACTTTCGGAGTGGTTCCCGATGTGAGGCCATCAAGTGTAGCGGCGAGATACAGCATCACCGCATCGGAGGCCTTCATATCCGTGGCGCCACGGCCCCACAGCACACGGTCTGTGGGATGGGATTGGGAGATTTCCTCGCGAATGAGCGGATCACCAGGTTCAAGCCACTTCGGAGGGAAGTTGTCGATTACCGGCACAGTGTCGAGATGACCGGCCAGAATCACGCGATTCGACTTGCCAAAATCGGTGCTGGCCACCACCGTGTCGCCGTGACGGCGGACGGTCAGATGCTTCTGTTCATTGAGGAAAGCCTCAACCTCATCGGCGAGCGGGCCTTCGTGATCGGAGACAGAGAAGTTCTCCATAATCTGAATGAGCAAGCTGTTCAGCTGCTCAGCAGTGGAATCGTTGCGGTTCAATTCAAGCGTCATGAGTACAGAGTACCGCGTGACAAAGCGCACAGTTCACCCACTACATGAGATTTTGTCGCCGAATACATATTTATGTGTCACACTAGGGTGGCGAAAGGGAGGAACATGCCAGGTCTCATCAGCGCCATGCAAGGCTTCTGCGTTATCGGCATCGTGATTGCGGTGGGATATGTCGCCGCTCGAATGCGCATCGGAGGCCCGTCCGCTCAGATGGTGCTGAACCGCTTCTCTTTCTTTGTGTCCAGCCCGTGCCTGATGTTTGCGATTCTGTCCAAGGAACCGATTTTCGACATCTTCCATCCATCAATCATCGTGGCGTTCTTCTCTGCGGTGCTAGTGGGCGTGGCGTTCCTGGTGCTCAATCAGATGTTCTTCCACCTGAATGCCCCGGATGCCACCATCGGCGCATTGAACTCGCTGTATCTGAACTCCAACAACATCGGTTTGCCGATTGCCACCTATATTCTGGGCAACCCGGCGCTAGTGGCACCGATTCTGGTTATGCAGCAGGCCATCTTCACGCCGGTGGGCCTGACTGTGCTTGATGTGACCACCAAGGGCAAGGTCTCCGTCAAGGAGATCGCCAAGCAACCGCTGCATCAGCCGCTGCTTATCGGCTCGCTGCTGGGCATCGTGGTCTCTGCCATCTCCGCAAAGATCGGCTGGTTCCCGGTGCCGAAGTTCATCTTCGACCCGATTGACATGATCGGAGACTCTGCGGTGCCGATGATTCTGATGGCGTTCGGCATGTCCTTGCACGGCACCAAGCCGTTGCAGCAGAAGGGCGATCGTCCGGCCGTCTTCACCGTAGCGGTGCTCAAGAACGTGATCATGCCGATCATCGCGTTCCTGCTCGCCTACTTCGTGATGGGCTTCCGCGGTTCTGAGCTGTATGCCTGCGTGGTGCTCGCCGCCCTGCCCACCGGCCAGAACGTCTACAACTACGCGGCTCGTTACAACGTGGGCCTCACTTTCGCGCGCGATGGCATTCTGATGAGTACCATGACCAGCCCGGTGTTTATCGCGATCATCGCGGCGCTGCTGAGCTGAGCCGGCAACTGTAATCACCGTAAAAAAACTTCCGCGAAATCCACCGTAGGATTCCGCGGAAGCCTGAGATATACGCTACTTGAGAATCGCCTTAATCGCCTCATACTGCTGAGCAGTGAGTTGCACCGCTGGCTCACGGATCAGGGTGGAAATGTTCAGTCCCTTGGCCTTGACCGCACCCTTGATGGCGGAGATGAACAGATCGGTCTGATCGTACAGCGCCATCAGGTGGCTGATGCGTTCGGCGGCCTCAATTGCGGTGCCATAGTCGCCGGCCTCATATGCACGGTGCAGCGTAACGAAGGTCTCCGGCTCCACATTGGTCATGCCGCAGATTACGCCATCGCCGCCGGAGACGCGGTTGACGAGATAGTACTCGTCGAAACCGGAGAACACCGCAAACCGTGGATTCACGGCCTTGACCGCGCGAATCACCTTGCGGGTGTGGCTGATTGTGTCGACCGTGTCCTTGATGCCGACGATGTTCGGGTGCGCGGCGGCAAGCTCGGCCACGAGCTCCGGGGTCAAGTCGCTGCCGGTGCGCGGTGGGAAATTATAGAGGATCACCGGAAGATTCGTCGCTTCAGCGACCGCGCCGAAGTACGCCTTCGCGCCTCCCGCAGTAGGGCCGAAGTAATACGGCGAAACGACCACGAGCGCATCCACTCCACTTGCTTCGACTGCCCGCGCGAAGTCGATCACATTGTTCAAGTTGGTATCGCCCACGCCCGCGAACACCTTGATGCGCCCGGCGACATGCTTGGCCACGAAGTCGACCGCCTGCTTCTTGACGTCCAGAGGGAAGGCATAGAACTCGCCGATGCTGCCAAACACTAGCACGCCGTTGATACCGGCCTCGATCAGATGATCGAGATGCTGCCCCCAACGTTCATAGTCGATGTCACCGTCGTCCTTGGTGATGGTGATGGATGGGCAGATGATGCCCGAGAATTCGGCGCTGCTTGTCATGATTGTTCCTTTCGTTACGGAATAGGGGTGCCGCACAAGCGGCACCGGGTTTGCGGCCTCTCCCCCAGTCGTCCTGCGGACGATAGCCCCCTCATCAGAGGGGGCTTGGGTTTAGTCGATGTTGTAAGCGCGGCGGGCGTTGTTTTCGAAGAAGTCCTCGTCCTCGCCGAACGTGTCCAGCATGAGTTGGAAGTGCGTGGCAAAGGTCGAGTTGAGTTCCACGACCGGCCAGTTGGAGCTGTACAGCACCTTCTTCGGGCCGAATGTGTCCCGCACGTATTTCACGATGTCCGGGTCCACCGGGTTGTCGCCGGAAACCTTGATATACGAATTCGGCAGTTCGGCCAACGCTGCGAGCGCGGCGCACGATTCCTCATCAAGCCCGGGCACGTTGCCGAGATGATCGATGATGACCGTCACTTCAGGAACCTGCGAGAACGCCTTGGCCATGTCGCCCAACTCCGGGCCCCGGTTGCACAGCTCAAAAGGCATTCCCTTGACGGCCATCACACGTAGGCCGGCGATGAATTCGGGTTCGAGGGCTCGGCCCCGTGGCTCGGAATCCACATGCAGCGGCTCCCTGATGCCATCGGCGTTGATCGGAACACGCATCCATGGGCTTACCCGCCCCTGCAGCATGCGCTTCAGGATCAGAGGGCTGGCATTCTCGTACAACAACCGGTCCTCGAGCTCGTGATCGGCCGCGTCGACCTCCACATATACGCCGCCGAGGAAGTTCACGCCAAACTTGGCGTACTGTGCGGCTAGGTCTTCAATCGTGTACTTGTGTTGCAGCGAGGGCAATCCTGCCAGCCATGGCAAATCCTGCGCATCCGGATCCCAGATATGGAAGTGGGAATCGATTACGTTGAGTGTCATGTCAGGCCTCCTTCAGACCGATCTTGGAACCCCAGAATGCGTACCATGCCACGAACAGGAAGCCCGGGACCATCACCAGGATGGCGATCTCGATGCCTGCCGCATCCTGAATCACACCGAGCAGCAGCGGAATCAACGCGGCGCCCACAATGCTCATCACCAAAGCCGAGGAACCGGTCTTCGCCGCGGAACCCTTGATACCTTTCAGCGTCAGGGAGAATATGGTCGGGTATCCGATGGAAATGAACAGATACGCCACCATGAACGCGATGACGGAGACCTTGCCCAGGCCAAGGAATACCACGAACATCAGCACGGCTGAAATGGTCATGTATACGCCAAGAATCTTCGCGGGATCGAATTTGGCCATCAATGGGGTGGTGACGAAGCGTCCGATGGTGAACAGCAGGGAAAGCACGGAAAGCATCATCGCTGCGGTGCCGGCTGTGATGCCCGCGCCCCAGTGCTTGAGCGCGTAGGCGGAGAAGACCGCCATGCCGGCCACTTGCAGGCCGATGAAAATGAACTCGGCAAGCACGCCCAATGCGAAGTGCGGGCGCTTGAGCAGGCCGAAGAAGGAGCTGTTCTCGGAGGAGGCGCCGCCCGCGGCCTCCTCTTCGTCTCCCGGAGGCGTGGGCAGCTTGAACAGCGCGAACACGGCGAGCACCACGACCAGCACAACGCCGATCACAATGTATATCGTGCGGGTATCATTCAGGAACTGCGTCTTAGCGGCGTCGAAGCCGGACTCGCCTGATGCGACGGTGGTGCCGAGAATCTGGCCAAGAATCAGCGGGCCAACGATGTTGCCGACGCCGTTGAAACTCTGCGCCATGTTGATACGGAACGATTCGCCCTTTTCATCACCCAGCTTGGTGATATACGGATTGCAGTTGGTCTCCAGCGATGCCGCGCCGAGCGCGATAACGAACATGGCGAACAGGAACAGGCCGTAGCTGGCCATGCTGGTGGCAGGGATCACCATGAACGCGCCCAGAGCGAACAGGAGCAGACCGGAGATGACGCCGCCCTTATAACCGAAACGCTTGGCGATCAAGCCGGCCGGAATGGCCATGACGAAGTATGCGCCGTAATAGGCCACCTGCAGTAATGACGCTTCGGCGCTGCTGAGTTCTATGTAGTTTGCGAACGGCGAGTTCAACGCGTTCACGAGGTTCATGGTCAAACCCCAGATAAAGAACAGTGAGGTCACCAGCACAATGGCGATGGTCGCCTTGGAACCGGTTGTGTTTTTGGATGTCATCATTGACTCCTTAGTGATACGAGTTTCCCCGATATTGCCTAGCGAGAAGTGGACCACCCTGGGCCATGTTGGTAAACGGATGACCCAGGGCGCGGGTGATACGGGCGGCATACGCGGATACGGCGTACGGATGGAGCAATGATCAAAGCTCCGGAATTGCCGCGCGAATATTCGGGAAAGGGCTGCTTGTCAGCTCAGCGCACGGTCAAGGTGGACATAGCCGCCATCGACGTACACCCACTGACCGGTGGTGTGGCTGGAGCGGTCGGAGAGCAGGAATGCCGCTTCATTACCGATCTCTTCGGTGGTGGTCATACGATGTTCCAGCGGAATCTTGTCGGTGATCACCGACAGGCGCGCCTGCTGGGCCGCTTCATCGCCAAAGGTCTTGATCCAATCGGCATAGAGCGGGGTCCAGCACTCGGAGACGACTATGGCGTTGACACGCACGCTATCGTGCACCAATGCGGCGGCCCATTCACGGGTCAGGCCCAGGATCGCGCCCTTGGCGGCCGCATAGGCGCTGGTCTTGCCTTGGCCGGTAAGCGCGGTCTTGGACGAGATGTTCACGATGGATCCGCGGCTTTCCTTGAGATACGGCACGGCCGCGTGGACCAGCTCGTAATAGTGAGTCAGGTTGCCGTGAAGCGATTCCTCGAACTCACGCCAAGTAGTGGTCTCGAGATCCTTGTTGTCGTTCTTTCCGGCGTTATTCACAATGCCATCGATATGGCCGTACTTCTTGTATGTTGCTTCGACGACGCCGGCGATCTTGTCGGTGTCGTTGAGGTCAAGCAAGTGCACATCATAGGTGGTGGTGTACTGCTCGATATCCTTCTTGAACTCGTCGAGAGCGCTGTCGGGTCGATTAATCACCACCGGGATGGCCCCCTCCTGGGCCAGTTGCAGCGTGATGCCTTTGCCGATGCCTTTGAAACCGCCGGTGATGATGATGACTTTGCCTTCGAGATGCAGATCCATGGGAACTCCTTCGTCCATCCTTATTCTGCGTTTCATGGGTGTTCCATGTCACGCCCGGCCGGGGCTTCGGCGCCCCAGCCGGAGTGGTTGTGTGTTGTTGTGTTGAGTTGTGTTGTTCAGTTATGAATTTCCAATTGCGGTCAGCAGCGATACAGGTACTTCTCGGCCGTCTCCAGCGTCATTTCGGTACCGTTGCCCGGAGCGGTCGGAGCGACGTAGTTGCCGTCCTTGATCTCAGTCGGATGAACGAAATGTTCGTGCTGATTATCGACATATTCAATCATTCGGCCATCCATCGTGCCGGATACCGCCACATAATCGAACATCGCGAAGTGACACACGGCCTCGCACAGACCCACGCCGCCGGCGTGCGGGCAGACGGGCTTGTTGAACTTCTTTGCCAGCAGGTATTCGAGCACGATCTCCTGCGGACCGGCCACTCGGGTGGCGTCAATCTGCATGATGCCGAAGGCGTTGGCCTGCAGGTACTGCTTGTACAGAATGCGGCTCTGCATCTGTTCGCCGGTGGCGACCTTGATGGGATTGATGGCGCGCGCAATCGTGGCGTGGCCAATCACGTCATCCGGGCTGGTCGGCTCCTCGACCCACGCCAGATCGAAGTCGTGGAACTTGTTGATCCAGTCGATGGCGGTGGGAACATCCCACACCTGGTTGGCGTCCACGGCGAGGCGCACGTCGGGGCCGATGGCCTCACGGGCCTTGGACAAGCGGCGCAGATCGTCATTGATATTCTGGCCGACCTTAAGCTTAATCTGCTTGAAGCCCTTGACCTGGGTCTCCTCCTTGGCGAGGGCCACCATCTTCTCATCCGAGTAGCCGAGCCAACCGGGAGCGGTTGAATAGCCGGGGTAACCGACCTCCAGCAGATGCTTGATACGCTCGGCCTTGCCCTTCTGACCCTCTTTGAGAATCGCAACGGCTTCCTCAGGGCGCAGGGCGTCGGTCATGTAGCGGAAATCGAGCGTGGAGACCAGCTCCTCCGGCTCCATCTCGCCCAGCAGCAGCCACAACGGCTTTTCCCCCCGCCCCGACCTCCCGACGACGGCCAGCCACAACGGCTTGCCCGCACGCTTGGCCTTGATATCCCACAACGCGGAGAGCACCGCGCCGATGGCCATATGCTCCACGCCCTTTTCAGGGCCAAGCCAACGCAGCTGGGAATCATGCACGAACAGGTCCCATGCAATGCGCATGTTGTCGAGCAGTTCCTCGGTGTTGCGCCCAATCAGCACCTGCGACATCGATTCGATGGCCTTGCAAACCACGTCGTTGCCACGGCCGATGGTGAACACGAATCCCACACCCGTGATGCCGTCGTCGGCGCTGGTGGAAATCTCCACGTACGCAGAGGAATAATCCGGATCGGGGTTCATTGCATCCGAGCCGGAAAGCGTCGTTGAAGTGGGGAATCGGAAGTCATACGTCTTGACTTTGGTGATGGTACTCATGTGTTCGGGCTCCTTCGCCTGGTGTGAACCAACGGCTATATCGTACGTCCGAATAAAGAAATTTGCAAGCCTATTTGCGAAAATTTTTATTCAAGGCCGGACAAAGGGCAAGAAAACACGGAATTGTTACGGCACAATGCGCCATAATGGTGGGAACATCGACGAAATCGTCTCAGTAATTAAACGGCGAATATCCAAGAGGGAAGCACCGATGGCTAACGATACATCCACCCACAAGCTCAAGGTCGGCGAGCTCGCAAAAATCGCCGGCGTATCCGCATCCACTGTTTCCAAAGTCATCAATGGCAGGCCAGGCATTTCCGACGAGACGCGGAGACAAGTCGAGCAAATCCTCAAAGATCACGGTTACTCAAGGCCTCTGGTCAACACCAAACTCTCCCCCACCATAGAGCTCGTCGTCGAATACATTGAGCACAACGGCACGATGGAACTCATCAAATACGCCTCATACTGGGCGCAGCAGGCGGGCCTCGCCATCACGGTCACCCAGACCAACCATGGCGATGCCACGGAAGACTGTTTCCGCGGCATCATCGATAGAAATCCCCAAGGCGTGATTATGCAGCAGATGGGCGGTCTGACCACTCAAGCGAAGTCTTTGTTGAAAACGCGCAGTATTCCCGTGGTCATCATCGACCCAATCGATACCGTCGATTCGGATGTGATGAGCGTGTCCATCGATAACTGGACCGCAGGATACCAGGCCGGCAAACACCTGCTGTCGCTCGGCCATCGACGCATCGCCGTTATCCGGGGGCCGGCGAACCTACAGACCAGCATCGCGCGCTATAGCGGATTCACCGCCGCTCTGCAACAGGCCGGGGTGGATCTGCCGGAGTCCTATATCGAACAGGGCGACTACTTCCCCGCCGAAACAAGCTATGAAGCAGCCTGCCGGCTGCTGGAACTCACCGACCGACCCACCGCGATTTTTTGCTGCAACGACTTATCTGCAGTAAGCACGTATCGTGCCGCACGAGAGCATAAGATCGCGTTGCCAAAGCAATTGTCCGTCATGGGGTTCGACGACATTTTCCCCGCCGGCCAACTCATGCCCTCCCTGACCAGCGTGCATCAGCCGTTCAGCGAAATAGCCCAACGCGCCGTGCAGATGATCATCGACAGCCGCAAGGGCAATCAGGGTGATATGCACGTCATCCTCCCCACCAGTGTCGTCACCCGGGAAAGTACCGTACCGCCTCAGTCATCGGCCCGATAATCGGCCAGATTCAAGCTGGCGGCCACCCGATTGGACGCGAACGCACCCACCGAAACCAGCGCATAGCACAGCACAAGCCCGCCGAAGAAGCTGGCCAGCGTGGCCGGTTCGGTCATCGAAGCGGCGAACAGAGGGGCCATAAGCAGCATGGAACAGCCACCGGCCACGATCACCACGATGTTGAGCGGGGTGAGTACCTCGATGAATCGCGCACGGTTCAAGGTCTTGACATCAGTGCCCTCCAACACCAGCATGCGATATTCGCCGGCCTGATCGTACACGCTGCCGGCCTGCATCACACCGGAGCTGACCGCGGCAAGCACAGCGGCGAACACTAGCGTCAGGATGCCGCCGGTGCCGATGTCGCGAATGAACACGGTG
>OATI01001136.1_pt1 | contig 13329 bp, 9 predicted proteins | sample 1494981 | NCBI WGS metagenome assembly OATI01 (sample SAMEA2579952, study PRJEB22360) | human gut metagenome
CCACCGGCTTCCCGATCGCCAAGATCGCCACCAAGCTGGCCCTCGGCTACACGCTGGACGAGATCCAGAACGACATCACCCAGTCCACGCCGGCCAGCTTCGAGCCGACCATCGACTACGTGGTCACCAAGGTGCCGCGTTTCGCGTTCGAGAAGTTCCCGGGCGCCGATCCGACGCTGACCACCTCCATGAAGTCCGTCGGCGAGGCCATGGCTCTCGCGGGCAACTTCCAGGAGTCGCTTGGTAAGGCCATGCGCTCCATCGACAAGCGTCACATGGGCTTCAACTGGGATGGTGACAAGCCGTCCGAGGACGAGGTTTCCCAGCTGCTCGACGCCATCAAGGTGCCGACCGAGCACCGTTATCTGCAGATTCAGCGTGCCCTGTGGGGAGGCGCCACCGAAGAGCAGATCTTCGCGGCCACCAAGATCGACCCGTGGTTCATCCGCCAGTTCGCGCTCATCAACGAGACTGCGCTGGAAGTCAAGAACGCGGAGAAGCTCACCAGGAAGCTGCTGAAGAAGGCGAAGCTCGCCGGCCTGTCCGACCTGCAGATCGCGCACCTGCGCCGTCTGGGAGACGAGGGAGAGAACACCATCCGTGAGCTGCGTTGGTCGTACGACCTCCGCCCGGTGTTCAAGACAGTCGACACTTGCGCCGCCGAATTCGACGCGGCAACCCCGTACTACTACTCCTGCTACGCGGATGAGACCGAGCTGCGTCCTCGCGACCGCGAGGCCGTGATCATCCTCGGCTCCGGTCCGAACCGCATCGGCCAGGGCATCGAGTTCGACTACACCTGTGTGCATGCCGTGCAGGAACTGGGCAAGAACTATGACACGATCATGGTTAACTGCAACCCGGAGACCGTGTCGACCGATTACGACATGTCCGACCGCCTGTATTTCGAGCCGCTCACCTTCGAAGACGTGCTCGAGATCTACGAGGCCGAAAAGAAGATGGGTCCGATCAAGGGCGTCATCGTCCAGCTCGGCGGCCAGACCCCGCTGTCCCTGGCCGCCCGACTGAAGGCCGCAGGCGTTCCGATTCTCGGCACCACGCCTGAATCCATTGATCTGGCCGAAAACCGTGAGCTCTTCGGCGAGGTGCTGAAGAAGGCCGACATGAACGCGCCGCGCTACGGCACCGCGCTGAGCCTGGACGAGGCCCGCGAGGCCGCGCACGCCATCGGATACCCGGTGCTGGTCCGTCCGAGCTACGTGCTCGGCGGCCGTGGCATGGAAATCGTCTACGACGACGCCCAATTGCGCAAGTACGTCGATCGCGCATTGAAGGAAGCCCAGGCCGACACCGTCGTGTCCGGCCGTCTGCCTTCGCCGCTGCTCATCGACAAGTTCCTGCAGGATGCCGTGGAAATCGACGTCGACGCGCTGTTCGACGGCGAGGAGCTGTATATCGGCGGCATCATGGAGCACGTCGAGGAAGCTGGCGTCCATTCCGGTGACGCCGCCTGCACCCTGCCTCCGAGCACGCTGTCCGATGACCAGATCCGTCGTCTGCGTGAAGGCACCTACGCCATTGCCAAGGGCTGTGGCGTGCAGGGCCTGATCAACGTGCAGTATGCCTTCATGGCCAACACTCTGTACGTCATCGAGGCCAATCCGCGTGCCTCCCGTACCGTGCCGTTCGCTTCCAAGGCCACCGGTGTGGCACTGGCCAAGGCCGCCGCCCGCATCATGGTCGGCGAAACCATCCAGCAGCAGCGTGACAACGGCCTGCTCCTGCCCCACGGCGACGGTGGCGACATCCATCGCGGCCAGCAGGTGGCCGTCAAGGAATCCGTGCTTCCGTTCAAGCGATTCCGCACTCCGCTCGGCAAGACCGTCGACGTGCTGCTCGGACCGGAAATGCGTTCCACCGGCGAGGTCATGGGCTTCGACCGCGACTTCCCGCACGCGTTCGCCAAGAGCCAGCTCGCCGCATACGAAGGCGGCCTGCCGACCAGCGGCAACGTGTTCATCTCCGTGAACGACACCGACAAGCGCCAGCTGCCGCTGTTCGCCGCGCGACTGGTCGAGCTCGGCTTCAACATCTGGGCCACCGAAGGCACGGCATCCGTGCTGCGCCGCTACGGCATCGATTCCAAGATCGTCGACAAGATCAGCGTGCGTATGGACTCCGATCCAGACGACCCGATCACCACCTACCATGCGGAGGGCAGCGTCGGCAAGAACGTCGTCCAGCTGATCGAGGAAGGCGCGATCGACCTGATTCTCAACACGCCGAACTCCCGCGGTTCCCGTTCCGACGGCTACGCCATCCGTTCGGCGGCTATCGCAGCCGACCTGCCGCAGTTCACCACCATGACGGAATTCTCCGCCGTGTTGATGGCTATCGAGGCGGTGCGCAATAATGATTATCAGATCATGAGTATTCAGGATCATTCCACGCAGCTGTTCGAATTGGAAAGCCGTGACTAATGATGAGTAGCCCCAGCAGTGAGGAAGTGAATGCCCAGCGTTCGGATTTCGGTCTGCGACTGAGCAATTCAATGGCCAAATACGGCCCGTTGTGCGTCGGCATCGACCCGCATCGGCAGCTCCTCACTGACTGGGGCTATAACGTCGACGCGTTGGGGGCGGAGCTGTATTCCATGCGCATGCTGCAGGCGGCCAATGGCCGTGCCGCAGCTGTCAAATTCCAGTCCTCCATGTTCGAGCGGTACGGTTCCAAAGGCATCGCCGCGCTTGAACGCGTGCTCTATGCGGCACGGCAGATGGGTGTCATCACCATCGTCGACTGCCTGCATGGCGGCCTGCCGACCACGATTTCCGCGTTCGCGGACGCCTATTTCAAGCCGGGCGCGCCATTGCTGGCAGACGCCATCACCCTGCTGCCGTATTACGGCGCACGGTCATTGGGAGGCGTCGTCAATGACGCGCTCAACAACGGCAGGGGCGTGTTCATCGCATCGTTGACGTCCAACCAGGAAGGCGCCAGCCTGCAGACGGCGATTCGTCAGGCAGGCGAATACAAGGGCAAAACAGTGGCGTACGGCATCGCCAGCACTGCTCAGAAATTCAATAAGGGCAATGATGGAATGGGTTCCGTCGGCCTTATCATCGGCGCCACCATCGGGCAGTGGATCAACGATTCGGGCGTCGACCCGGCCAAGTTCACCGGACCGATTCTTTCCCCAGGCTACGGATGGCAGGGAGCGGAGACACGCGATCTGAAGACCGTGTTCAAAGGCACCAAGGGCAATGTGCTGGTTACGGTATCTCGTTCCATCGCCACGCACGGTCCCGACATCGCAAAATTGACCGAAGCCACCGCGTCGGTCGCCAGGGATATTCGGCAGGCATTGACCGAGGCTCAAAACGAAAGCGCCGATGATGCGGCTGACGGAGACGCCGAATAAATTCTTTTTCTGAATAGCTTCCTTTTTGGAAAACAAGACATGACCAAGAGTGGGGATGGAATGGCTGATTCTCAACATGGACGTTTGATTGTGCTCTGCGGACCCGCCGGAGTGGGCAAAGGCACTGTTCTGGGGCGCGTACGCGAACAGCACCCCGAAATCTGGCTGTCGGTGTCCGCCACGACACGCCAGCCTCGTCCGGGCGAAGTGGACGGCGTGAACTATTTCTTCATGACCGAGCCTGAATTCCTGGCCAAAGAAAAGGCGGGGGAGTTTCTCGAAACCGCCGACGTGTTCGGACTCGCCCACTACGGCACACCCGTGAAACCAGTCGTGGAACATCTGGAACGCAATATCCCCGTGGTCTTGGAAATCGACCTACAGGGAGCCCGGACGGTCAAACGGCGCGCGAAGGAGCTCGGCCTCGAAGTGCTTACCGTGTTCATTGAGCCGCCGTCCTTCGAAGAACTGAAACGTCGTCTGATCGGCCGTGGCACCGAAACCCCTCAACAGCAGGCCAAAAGGCTTGAGACCGCCAAGGTCGAGTTGGCCGCTGCGCCGGAATTCGACAAACGCATCGTCAATAACGTGGTCGACGAGGCCGCAGACGAGCTTTGGCACATCATCGCCGAAGAGTTCGGCCTGTAATCCGTCAATCCGACTATCCAGCCAATAAAAACCGGCATACGAAAAGGGCCTGCACGATTTCGCGCAGGCCCTTTTCGCATGTTTGAATCAGGCGAGACCGGACAGCTTGTCGATCAGCTCCGGATCACGGGTCGCTCCCTTGTCAGCGGAGCGGGCGAAGGCGGCGTAAGCCTTCAGAGCCTGAGAAACCTTGCGATCACGATGGGCGACATAGCCATCGCCGGCCTCCAGCTCGGCGCGGCGCTGAGCCAGCTCCTCGTCGGAAAGCTCGACGTTCACCGTACGGTTCGGAATGTCGATGTTGATGATGTCGCCGTTCTTGATCAGAGCGATCGGGCCCTTGTTCGCGGCCTCAGGCGCGATGTGTCCGATCGCCAGACCGGAAGAACCTCCGGAATAGCGGCCGTCGGTGAGCATGGCCACCTGCTTGCCGATGCCCTTGCCCTTCACGAAGGAGGTCGGGTACAGCATCTCCTGCATGCCCGGACCGCCCTTCGGGCCTTCGTAACGGATGACCAGAGCCATGCCCGGCTTCAACGTGTCGTTGAGGATGACCTCGATGGCCTGCTCCTGGGATTCGACGACCAGCGCCGGTCCGCGGAACGTCCAGATCTCCTTCGGCACGCCTGCGGTCTTCACCACGCAGCCGTCAGGCGCGAGGTTGCCGCGCAGCACGGCCAGACCGCCTTCGGTGACCGCCGGATGGTCGATATCGTGGATGGCGCCGTTGACACGGTCACGATCGAGCGAATCGAACAGCGTGGTGTGCGTCCACGGTTCGGGGGAGACGATGTGGCCCGGAGCGGCCAGATACATCTGCTTGGCTTCCTCGGTGCAGGTGTCGCGCATGATGTCCCAGTCGTTAAGCTTGTCTTCCAACGACTTGTAATCAATGGAATGCACGTCGCGGTGCAGCTTGCCGGCACGGTCAAGCTCGCCGAGGATGCCGGTGATGCCGCCGGCGCGGTGCACGTCGGAAATCTCCCATTCACCGGACGGCGACGCCTTGCAGATGCACGGCACGGTGTGGGAGATACGCTCGATGTCATCCAGTGTGAAGTCCACGTCGGCGGACTGCGCCATGGCGAGGATATGCAGCACGGTGTTGGTGGAACCGCCCATGGCCACATCCATGGTCATGGCGTTCTCGAAAGCCTTCTTGGTGGCAATGGAACGCGGCAGCACGGAATCGTCGTCATCGTCGTAATACTGCTTGGCGATCTTCACCACCTGCTCGGCGGCGCGCTTGAACAGGTCCTTGCGGTAGGAATGGGAGGCCAGAATGGTGCCGTTGCCCGGCAGAGCCAGACCGATGGCCTCGGTCAGGCAGTTCATGGAGTTGGCGGTGAACATGCCGGCGCAGGAACCGCAGGTCGGGCAGACGGTCTTCTCGTAGGCGAGCAGATCCTCTTCGTTCAGATTGTCATCGGCGGAGGCGTACATCACGTCGATCAGATCGGTGTTCTTCTTCACGGTGCCGTCGGGCAGCACGGTGGTGCCGGCCTCCATCGGACCGCCGGAAACGAACACGGTCGGAATGTTGAGTCGCAGCGCGGCCATCAGCATGCCCGGCACGACCTTGTCGCAGTTCGGGATGCAGATCAGCGCGTCGGCGCAGTGCGCGTTCACCTGATATTCCACGGTATCGGCGATGATGTCGCGGCTCGGCAGGGAGTACAGCATGCCGGTGTGGCCCATGGCGATGCCGTCATCAACGGCCATCGTGTTGAACTCGCGCGGAATGCCGCCGGCTTCCTTGATGGCATCGGAAATCAGACGGCCCACTTTGTTCAGGTGCACATGTCCCGGCAGGAACTCGTCGAAGGAATTGGCGATGGCGATGATCGGCTTGCCGAAATCCTTGCCATCCACACCGGCGGCGCGGTAGAGGGCGCGAGCGCCCGCGAATACTCGTCCATTCATTAGTTTTGCAGATCGCATTTCCATGCCTCCTATTGTGCTGGCTAAACGGGACACGTGTTTTGTCAAGAGTCACTATGTGGAAATTTTCGGAAAACCGTGTGATTCCCTTACAGGTTGGATAACTACGCTGGTGGAGAAGGCCTGTGGGAGAGGCAAGGTTGAGGTCCAGTGGATTGCCTATACTAATGATTTTGGAAAAGAAGCTTTTGGCTTATCTGATGATTTGGAGATAATCACTATGGCATTCGGCACTGAGCCAACCCCGACCGGTCTTGCGGATCCGCCGATCGACGATTTGATGGAGCATGCGGACTCCAAGTACGCTCTGGCCATTTTCGCGGCCAAGCGTGCCCGCCAGATCAATTCCTATTTCACCCAGCTCAATGAGGGTCTGCTGCAGAACGTCGGCCCGCTGGTGGAATACCAGAATCAGGAGAAGCCGCTGTCCATCGCGTTCCGCGAGATCAACAGTGGTCTGCTTGAGGAAACCCTTGGTGAGGACGATCTGACCGAAGGCAACTGATCTACACGGTTCCCATAGAGGGACTGGCATCATTTTTCATTCGCCCCGATACCTGAGCGGTGCGCTTTGAATAGTCAACAATTAACTATTGATTGCGTCTGTGAAGGACGGGGCGTTTTTCGTGGGCGATCACAGGATGCGAACGGTTGGGTGTTCGCGAAAGGAGCAGCCGTATGGCTGAATTGAAGTTGATTTCCGCCGAGTCGGTGACGGAGGGCCATCCGGATAAGGTCTGCGACCAGATTTCCGATGCGATTCTCGACGATATGCTCGCGCAGGATCCGCATTCCCATGTCGCCGTGGAGACCTGCGCCACGGTCGGACAGTTCTTCGTGTTCGGTGAGGTGACCAGCGAAGGCTATTCCGACATCCAGAACATCGTGCGCTCCGTGGTGCGCAATATCGGCTACACCAGCTCCCGCGTGGGACTTGACGCCGATTCCTGCGGTGTGACGGTGTCGCTTACCGAGCAAAGTCCGGAAATCAACCAGGGCGTTGCCCGGTTGAGTGGCGAGGAGGAGTCGAAGGCGTCCCGTGAACAGCGGTATGAGGCGCAAGGCGCGGGCGACCAAGGCGTGATGTTCGGCTATGCGTGCGACGAGACCGACGTGCTTATGCCGTTGCCGATTCATCTGGCGCACCGTCTGGCGTATCGTCTCGCCGAAGTGCGCAAGAGCGGCGAGGTGCCGCATCTTCGTCCGGATGGCAAGACGCAGGTGACCATCGAATACGACGACGATGACCATCCCGTGCGTCTCGACACCGTGCTGGTCTCCACCCAGCACGACCCGGAAGTGGACCAGGCATGGCTTAAGGAACAGCTCACCGAACATGTGATCCGTCCGGTGCTGGATGACGTGCTCGCCGACCGTGTGGCCCACGACGAATACCGCGTGCTGGTGAATCCGACCGGCTCGTTCATCCTCGGCGGTCCGGCAGCCGACGCCGGTCTGACCGGCCGCAAGATCATCGTCGACACCTACGGCGGCGCTGCCCACCATGGCGGCGGCGCGTTCTCCGGCAAGGATCCGAGCAAGGTGGATCGTTCCGCGGCCTATGCGGCACGCTGGGTGGCCAAGAACATCGTGGCCGCCGGCCTTGCCCACAAGGTCGAGGTGCAGGTCGCCTACGCCATCGGCGTGGCCGATCCGGTGTCCATCAACGTGGAGACCTACGGCACCGAGATCGGTGTGACCCGCGAGCAGATCCAGCAGGCGGTGCGCAAGGTGTTCGACCTGCGTCCTGCCGCCATCATCGACGAGCTTGACCTGAAGCGTCCGATCTACTCCAAGACCGCGGCCTACGGCCATTTCGGTCGCGAGGATGCCGACTTCACTTGGGAAGCCACCAACAAGGTCGACGAACTCAAGGAGGCCATCAAGGCTTGAAAACGCGGCCGACGTCCTACGATGAAACAGGCGTCGGCGCATGCGTTACCCTTGCATTATGACCAATGAGGATGCCGAGCAGCTGGCGCTTGACGGGCTTGCCCCGCGCAAGCGGCGCAAACGCGCGCCCGCCGTCAAAACGCCAGCCGCCGAACATCCCATAGCCCAAGTGGTGCTGGACATCCAGGCCACGCATCTGGGACAGACCTTCGACTATTTCGTCGAGGAAAAATACTCTGCGGCCGCCCAACCCGGCGTGATGGTGCGCGTCCGCTTCGGCGGGCAGCGGGTCAACGGCATCATATGGAAACGCGCCGATACCAGCGCCACACCCGAATCATCGATACGTTACATCGAACGTGTGGTCACCGACCGTGTGCTCGTTCCCGAATCCATGCGCGACGATATGACGCGCATCGCGGACGCGTTCGGCGGCACGCGCGCCAATATCCTCCGCCTGGCAGTGCCGCCGCGCGTGGCAAAAGTCGAAAGCCAGCTGCGCGTCGGCAATCGCGATGCCGCAGGAACCGCGGCGGGCAAACAACGGCTCGCCGCCGTCGACCAGGAGATATACGGCCAGTTGCAACGTCAATACGGCAACATCAATCTGCTGCATGACGCGCTGCAAGGCAGACGTTTCCAATCGTTCGTCTTCGACCTGCTACCCGCTGCCGACCATTGGCGGCGCTGCGCGGCATGGATGGTGGCCGCGGCGCTCGCTCAGAACAAGCCGGCGGTGCTGGTGCTGCCGACCATGCGGGAGATCGCCGACATGACTGAGACCCTACGGTCGGTCGGCTTGAAACCATTCGCTCCGACCGGGGCCGCGAACGGCGTCTATGACGGCGATTTCGCGGTGCTCAACGCGCAGATGGCGCCAGCCGACCGTTACCGGGCATATCTCGCGATCAGCTGCGGACAAGTGCGTTGCGTGCTGGGCACGCGCGCCGCCATGTACGCGCCGGTGGAAGGCAACGCGCTGTTCCTCATCCTTGATGACGTGTGCTACCAGGACGCCGACGGCATGATGCCGTACGCCAACGCGCGCGGTGTGCTTCGGCTCCGCGCGAAATCGCATAACGGCGTGTTCGTCGCGATGGCCAATGCGCGCAGCGCGCAAAGCCAATGGGAAACCGACGCGGCGCACGTCGGAGACACGCAGGTGAGCGGCTTCAGCACGCCCATACACGCGTTGCCGGCCGTGACCAAGGAAGCGTCTCCATGGATTCGCTGGCTCAATCGCGACGAGCTGGCACGACTCGCCGATCCGACCATCGGCGCACGCGTGCCACACACCGCGGTCCGGATACTGTCCAAAGCTTTGGAAACCGGTCCGGTGCTGCTGTCCATACCGCAGGACGGCATCACCGAAGCGTTAAGCTGCTCGAAATGCCACCGCCAAGTGCGATGCGCGCGTTGCACGGGACCATTGGAACGGTTGGCGGACGGAACGATTCGATGCCGCTGGTGCGGCGCTGCCACCGTGCAATGGTCATGCCCGACATGCCATAACGAGCGCATGCGCGTGGTCAGGGTCGGCGCCGCCGGAACCGCGATGGAACTGGCCAGACTGTTCCGTGGCGTGCCGATGGTGCTGTCCACGCCAAGCCAGCCAAGAGGCGTCGTGTCCGATATCGGATTCGCTCCGCAACTGGTCATCGCCACGCCCGGCGCGGAGCCGCGTGTGCGCGGGGAGAGTCCGGCACAATGCGAATACCGTGCCGTGGCCATCCTCGACGCGTGGACCAGTTTGTATGCGTCCGGCATCGACGCCGATGTGGACACGTTGACCGGATGGATGCGCGCGGTGTCGCTGTGCGCGCCGCGGACCCGTGGAGGACAGGCGCTGCTGATCGGGGAAACAGATCCCGTGCTCGCACGATCGTTGATGCTGTGGAATTCGCCGATGCTTGCCCAAGTCGAAGTGGAGGACCGCGCCCAGACCGCGCTGCCGCCGGTATTCGCCGCGGCCTGCGTGTGGGGCCGACGGGATGCGGTTGGGACGATGTTGAAACGAATCGGCGCGTTGGCCGGCGGCGACATGGCCACCATCGACACGATCGCCGGTACGATGCCGTCCGTCTTGGGGCCGGTGCCGATTCCGCAGCCACGCACCATCGATTCACGTGAATTGGAAGGCACCGCGGACAGGGTCAAAGCAGTCGTGCGCGTCCCACAGGGCAGACGTGCCGAATTGGCGTTGCGGCTGCGTTCGGCAAGCGCCCGCCACGTGGCTTCACGCGAACCTGGGGAACTGCGATTCCAGATGGATCCGAAGGAACGCATCTGACGGACGTCCCCTCAACGTGAAACACTGGAACGACTGATGACGTTGACGTTAAGAATGGAGAAACGCATGAAAGGCTGGCCGGGAGAGCCGCAAATGGAATATGACGTGCTTATGGCCGACGGCAACGCCGCTGCGAACGCCGGCCGGCAGATCACCGACGTGATCTTCGATTTCGGCAACGTGCTTATCTATTGGGATCCGGCGGCGGTGATGACCCCACGGTACTCGGACGGACTGGTGGAACAGTTCCTCGACAATGACGTTTCCGGCTTCTACGACATCAACAACGAACTGGACGCCGGCATGTCCAATGACGATGGCGTGGCTCTGATGCGTGAACGCCACGGAGACCAGTGGGCCGATATGATGCGGTACTATCTGGACAATTTCGTCGATTCGCTGACCGGCGTGGTGCCAGGCGCGCGCGTGCTCATCAACGATCTGAAAGCAGCCGGCGTCCACGTATGGGGCTTGAGCAACTGGCAGAAGGACCTGTTCCCGGTGGCGCTCGACCATTACGACATTCTGTGCAGTCTTGAGGACCGCGTGGTGTCCGGTTACGTGGGACTGCGCAAACCGCACCGCGATATTTACGATTACGCTCTAAAACAGTTCGGCATCGACGCTTCCGGCGCGCTGTTCGTGGATGACAAGGCGATGAACATCGTCGGCGCGAACGAAGCCGGCATTCGCGGCGTACGGTTCAAGGATGCCCGCGCGTTGCGCACCCTGCTGATCGACGCGGGCGTGGCGATTCCCGCGGTACATGAAAAATAACGACATACGCAGATTAGACAGACGGTTGTGCTTGCGGTCGCTATGCGGGATCGACGCATACGGTCGCATGCATTGATGGATATGAAAGGTGAGGAGATTCGTCTCATGTTGAAAGTGCTGTTCGCAGGTACGCCGGATGTGGCGGTGCCGTCGTTGAAACTATTGGCCCAGGATACCGAGCATTTCGAAGTGGTGGCCGTGCTCACCAGGCCGGACGCGCCAACCGGACGAGGTCGCAAACTGGTGGCGAATCCAGTCAAGCAGGCCGCGCTCGAACTCGGTCTGCCGGTCATCGAATCCGATCCGAGCGAGGAAACGTTCGTGCCCGAGCTTGCGGCCACCGGCGCACAGGCCGCCGCTGTGGTGGCGTACGGCAAGATCCTGAAGCAGGACGTGCTCGACGCGCTGCCGATGGGCTGGTACAACCTGCATTTCTCCCTGCTGCCCCAATGGCGTGGCGCCGCTCCGGTGCAACGTTCCATCTGGGCGGGGGAGAAGGTGACGGGCGCCACCGTGTTCCGTATCGTCCGTGCCATGGACGCCGGCCCGATTCTGGCGCAATCCACCGTGGAAATCGGCGCGCACGAGACCGCCGGAGAATTGCTGGGACGTTTGGCCGAAGACGGCTCGCATCTGCTCGCAGCCTCGTTGCAGGCGCTGGCCGATGATCAGATCGCACCGGTGGAACAGCCTGCCGGAGCGTATGAGGTCGCGCAGAAGATCACCGTGGAGGACGCGCATATCCGCTTCGACGTGCCGGTATTCGCCGCCGACCGCCAGATTCGCGCATGCACGCCGAATCCGGGAGCCTGGTGCGAACTGCATGCCCATGCGGACGCCGAACCGGCGACCCTGCACGTATTGCGCGCGCAGCCGGCCGACATGTCCAATCCGAACGCACCGGCATCGCTTGAACCCGGCCATATCGTGGCCGGCAAGAAGAACGTGTGGGTCGGCACCTCCACCGAGCCGCTCGAGCTGCTGGAAGTTAAAGCGCAAGGCAAGAAAGCCATGCGCGCCGCCGACTGGGCCCGTGGCGCCCACCTCGATAACGCCTTCTGTGAGTAAGATTTTTGTTTCTACTGTAAGTATGTGAGTAGCTGCGGCGTCCGCGACCGGCGGGCGGCATGCATTGACGACACGCTCCGGGCCGCTCAGGCCAAGTCTTTACGGTCTTACAACGCATGCCGCCCACCGGTCGCTCGTAGGTGCGGAAAAGTTATTTGAGATAATCGAGGATTTTCGCCAGATCACGTTCATTGAGCCGGTGCGGAGCATCCTCCTGCACTTTCGGTTTGGCGCAGAACGCCACGCCAAGACCGGCCGCATGAATCATCGGCAGATCGTTCGCGCCGTCGCCAACCGCAACGGTCTGCGCCATATCGATGCCCATCCGCGCGGCCCACGCGCGCAACGATTCCAGCTTCGTATCCTTCGTGACGATATCGCCCAGCACGTGTCCCGTCAGCCTGCCATCGGCAGCCTCCAAACGGTTCGCAATCCAATAATCGAGATGCGCATCGGCCGCGAGACGGTCCACAACCTCGTGAAAACCACCGGAGACCACGCCGACCTTCCAATCATGCGCGTGAAGCGTGTCAATCAGTTCAAGCGCGCCATGCGTGAAATGCACGCGATGGTAGACCTCATCGAAAATCGTGGTCGGCAGACCCTTCAATAACGCCACGCGTGCGCGCAGCGCCTCGCGGAAATCAAGCTCGCCGTTCATGGCTTGAGCGGTGACGGACGCTATCTGCTCGCCGACTCCCGCGGCCACGCCGAGCTCGTCGATGACCTCTTCGTCGATCAACGTGGAATCCACATCCATCACCAGCAGTCCGGGAGCGGACAGCGTGGGCAGGGATGCCATGGATGCGATGTTCGGCGTTTCTTGTTCAAGCATGGTTCCGATTGTCGGAAATCATTAGGACAATGGGTATTCTTGAGGGTTGAACGTGTTGGAAAGCGAGGTCGACATGAACGATCATGACGAAGCGACGCTCGCGTCGCTGCAGCAGGCCAACGACCAGCTCATGGCCAAGAACCATGCGCTGGTCAAGGCGTTGAGCCGCGCCACGCAGGAAATGACGAAAACCAAGGCCCAATTGAACCAGCTGGCGGGGCCTCCCATGACTTTCGCCACCATGGTCCGCGTGCATTCAGCCAAAACGGACGGGCAGGGCGTGCAGCATGCCAGCGCCGAAGTGGCTGCCGGCGCGAGACGCATGATCGTGCCGATCGCGGCGAATCTGCAAGCTTCCAGGCTCGAACCGGGACGTACCGTGCTGCTCAACGAGAACATGGTGGTGGTCTCACAGCTCGACACCGACACGCTGGGCGCGGTGCGCTCGGTACGGCAGGTGTGCGATGACGGCCGGCCGCCCGCCGTGGAACGGCA
>OATI01001139.1_pt1 | contig 13270 bp, 10 predicted proteins | sample 1494981 | NCBI WGS metagenome assembly OATI01 (sample SAMEA2579952, study PRJEB22360) | human gut metagenome
TGAGCACCAGCCCCGGCGCGGGAAGCGCCTCCCGTCCCAAGCCGTTGGCCTCCACCGGCGTGGCCGTGCTCGGCCTTGCCGGCGGCGCTCTGGCGGTGCTGCTCGCGGGCGGCTCCCTGCTCGTGTTCCGCAAGCGCCACTACGCACAGGGTTCCGGCCGCCACACGGCCGTGAACGCGGGCAAGTGACCCCGTGGCGTTCCGGCCTCGTCGTCCGATGACGGCCGGGACGCCCTCCATTGACTTCACATGCCGGAAAGGGGCATAAAGCTTTCCGAATCCCGTGCCCCGGACGGCGTGTGAACCCCCAGGCCCTTCGCCAGCCTCTCCCCCGGCGAAGGGCCTTTTCCATGCCCGGAACCCGTGAACCCGTGGAACCGTGGAGCCGCAGACCCGTGGAACCGTGCTCCCGATGGGGCCTGTAGACGGTGCGCCCCGCAGCGGCCCGCGACCCGGCGCATCATCGACTCTGACATTGTTCGCACCATCATCATTCTTCTGGAGGTTGCACATGGCTGACAGGCAAACCGCATTGGCCGTATTCGATTTTCTCGACTCGCTGCGCGCCGGACAATACCGCATCGGCGCGGACGCGGAAAAGGACCATGCCACGGCGGGACTGCTGGCGTCGCTGTCCGGCGACACGGGGCTGCGCGACGCCGTGTGCGCGAAGCTGATATCGCCGGGCCTGGAGCGCGCCCGTTTCCTCATGGTCGCCGAGCATGATCCGCGCGCCTTGCCCCTGTTCGCCTCGGGCCAGGTCAAACCGTGGTACCAGGCCGACTACAACGTGCGCGAGATAGCCAACAGCGAGTTCCACCAGGACATACCCGCACTGCTGTGGCGGCTGTCCAACACCATCCCGGATTCCGCGCGAAGGGAGGGCATGCTTGAGGCGGCCGCGTACATGAGCTTCATGCAGGGCGATCCCGAGGCCGCGTTCACCGGCCATCTGGGCCGGCTCGCGGCGGTTTCGCCCGAGGGCGAGGTCACGCGCTGCCTCATGGACGCGCACGAGCACGGCCAGCATCCCGCATGGGTCATGGAACGGCGGCAGCTGCGCGAACGGCAGGCCGACGCCGCCGACGGCATGACCGCCACCGCGCCGGACCGCCCGAGCCTCCGCCAGCGCCTCTTCCCGAACCGATGAACACCTCCGGCACGGACCCATGGGAGATGGGCCCCATAATCGCCGCCGGCACCGCCGTCGCCATCGACACGGCACGAGAACCGGAACCGGAACGCCGGCCACCGGCCGAACCCGAACCCGAGCCCGGGCCCGGGCCCGGGCTGGAGCCGGATGCGCGATGCGTGGACGACGCCGGAAGCGAAGACCGGGCGAACCCGGCCGTCGATCCGTGGGAGATCGGCCCGCTGCCATCGGCCTCGAATCCGGTGGGGAATGATATCCCGGCCGATGCCCCGGCATCGGAACCGCAGCACGTTGGCGGTGCCGTGGAGCCGGCCGATCTCGCCGACACGATCGACCTCACGCCGGTCGGCGACCGGGATGCCGCCATGCCCGTGCGCGAATGGAGGCGCATGGCCACGACCGCGGGCGGCATCCTGCTCGCGGCCTGCGTCACGGTCGCCGGCATGTCCGCGTGGAGATCGCATGAATCCGCCACGGCCGCACGCGAGCTGGAACAGGCGACGGCGGACTGCGCCACCGCCCACGCTGCGGCGAAGAAAGCCGAACGGAAGCTGGTCGAATATCTCGACGGCGACCGGCTCGCACAGGCGAAAGCGGTCACGGCCGACAAGCTCGCCGACCCGGAAACCCTGGAAACCCTCGACAAGCTGGCCGAACAATATTCCGAGGGCGAGCGAATCCCCGCATGTGCCGCCACGGACACGGAAACGGCCAACGCCACCACATCCAAGCTGCAAGCCATCGAAAAGAAGCACACGGGAAATCTCTCGCGGCTGAAGAAGGCGGCGGGCGCGGTGTTCTCCTCACGGCTGGCCCATACCGTCGAACAGGGCGAACGATTGTATTCCTCCTCCGAAGGCAAGGTGCAGGACGAATATTCTCGCGCCCTGCTGCGCGCCTCCATCGACAAGCGCGACGAGAAGGCCATCACCGACGCCATGGACAAGGTGAACGCCTCCATCGACGCGAAGACCAAGGCCGACGAGGAAAGGAAAGCGCAGGAGGAGGCCGCAGCGGCTGCGGCGGCGCAGGCGCAGAGCACGCCGGCACCGCAACAGTACTCGTACACGCTCTCCGGCTCCGCTTCGGGCCCGGGTTCCGGCCCGTCCGGCGGCGGATACCATTCCTCCGGCGGTTCCGCCGGCTCGACCGGTGGTTCCGCGTCTCCGGGCTGGTCGGTGCCCGCGAACCCGGACCCCTCGCAACTGCCCGGCACCGACCCGAGCCTATGAAAGGACCAACACCATGCCACAACTGACCACGTTGATCCCGTCGTTCGCGGCACCCGTCACCGACCGCGTGTGGCTGGGGGGCACCACGATCCGCCATTCGGACCCCGACCGGTTCGCCGACGCCGGCCGCGCGCTGCCGGTGAGCCAGGATCCCTCCATGCCCTCGCGCGTCATCCTGTGCGCCATGGGCACGGGGCGCGGCCTCGAATCGTTGCGCGCGCTGCTCGCCGACCAGTCGGCCGGACTGTTCGGCGCATCGATCCTGTTGGGCGCGGCCATCACCGACCCCGTGCCCCGTATGCCCCGGCCTTTGGTGGCGGCGCGCATCCAACTGTCATCCGCCGTCCGCGTGTGGCGGCTGCCCCATATCAAAGGGCTTGAACTCGACGGGTTTCCCCGGCGTTATCCGGCCGCGTACTCACGGCTCGTGAAGGACGTAGACGCCATGCCCCGCGCCACGGCCCATGTCGGCTGACGATGGTGCATGAACCTAACACGAAAGGAACAACCCAATGCTGCATGAAACATACGCGATCCTCGCCGAGACCCTTTCCGACCCGACCCCGTGCCTGCCTCCGGGATTCTCGGGCCCGGTATCCACCGCCCTGGGCTGGGTGAAGGCGCTGAGCCTGGTGATCGGCGTGGTCGCGCTGGTGCGCATCGGCGTGCACATCCTGCGCCAGCAGGGCGACGGCGTGCCAGACCGCGACGACACCTTCGACAAGCTCGTCAACTGGGTGATCGGCATCTTCCTCGGTGCGGGCGCTGTCGCCATCCTCGCCGCACTCGGCCTGTCCGTCACCGCAAGCTGCTGAGAAAAGCCATGAAAGGGATTCGACGCATACGGCAGCGCCTGTGCGCGCTGCCGCTCGCCCTCGCCTGCCTCATGGGCCTCGCCGCCTGCGGCGGACCCGACTTCGGATCGTTCAGCAAGGAGCTCACGTTCGGAGACAAGCAGATCAGCGACACCCAGACCACCTACGTGATGAAGATACCCGAAGGCAGACTCGGCGACCTGATCGGCCCCAGCCAGATCCAATGGGTCATCGACCAGTACGGCGACCCGCCCGCCCATACCGGCGCGGTCGCGGTCGGCACCAAGCAGGCGGCGAAGGATCTGCTGAGGAAGTCTCCGGAACTGCAATGCAGGGCATTGGAGAACACGTATCAGGAGGAGTCGTCCGACGAGGGCAAATGGGAGTACAAGGACTCCTCGTGCCGGAAGCAGCGCAAGCTCTCCTGGCTGGAGAAGACCCTGTGGAACATGTACCAGGTGCAGTCGGATTCCACGATCGAATGGCTGTCCACCAGCCGCAACACGCTGGTCGCCGCGAACGACACGGTATCAACGTTGCAGGCGAACGCCACGCCGGACTACGATTCGTGGTTCGCACCGGTGAACCGGTACCTGCGCATCGCGCAGGGCGTGCTCATTGCTGCCGCCGCGATCAGCCTGATCGTGCTGAGCGCGCGCATCGTGTGGAACATCGGCCAGGGCGGCGAGGGCCGTCTGCTCGACCGCATCGGCTGGATACTGCTCGGCGTGCTGCTCGGCTCCTCGTGCGCGAGCATCGCGCTCACGTTCTTCTCCCGCTCGTCCGGCGGCAATCCGGGCCTGCCGTCCTGGACGCCGGGCGGCGGCACCACGTTCTTCCTGTCGGACTACATCCGTATGCAGGTTGACCCGTTCCTTATCATCGCGGCCGTGTGCGGCGTGATCGCGGCCGGCTGGAAGCTCGTCACCCAACAGGAGGGACGTGACCTGATCCCCTTGGGCAAGGCCTTCATGTGGGCGATCCTGAGCGCCGTGTGCCTTGCCGGACTGGTCAACACGTTCCAGGCCACATTCGACACGTGGACCGCCGACGTGCTCAGGTCCGCAAGCGGCATGATGAACGACGCCTGGGAATCGAAAAGCCTGGCCGCGAGCTCGTTCTTCAATCTCGGCGCGCCCGTCGCCATCGTGCTCACCATCGTGATGTGGATCTGCGGGCTGATCAGCAAGATATTCGCCTACTTCCGCGCCGGGATGCTGCCGATCCTGGTGGGCGTGGCACCCATGTGGGCCGCCATGAGCTGGATGGAGACCGGCAAGCAGGCTTTCGCCAAGACCATCGGCTGGCTGGCCGCGTTCCTGGCCTACAAGCCCGTCGCCGCACTGGTCATGGCGACCGGCTCGGCGATCATGGCCACGGCCGGGCCCGGCGACGACAGCCAGGCCATCACGCTGATGCTCACCCTGAGCGTCATCATCCTCCTTCCCGCCATGATCCGCGTGATCGTGCCCGCCGTGCAATCCTCGGTCGGCGGTGGCGGCGGCGGAATCCTGCCCTCCATACTCGGCATGGGAGTCGCCGTGGCCGGCGGCGGCCTGCGCAAGGCCATGGGCGGCAAGGGCGGCAGGAAAGGCGGCGGCGACGGACGCGGCGAAGCGTCACCGGACGGTGCCAGACCCGGTGCCGGTCGCGGCCTGGCCGGACTGCTTTCCGGGCTCGGCCGAAACGGCGGAAAGCCGCAGGGAGCGAACGGCGGCGGCAAGCACGCCAAACCGCTGGAAGGCAATCCCACGGGCGGCGAACCACAGAACACCGGCGACCAGCCACAGGGAGCGAACCGCAAGGGCAGCGACGGCAAACCGCAGGGAACGAACGGCAATGGCACGGGAAGCCCGGTTCCACCGGCACCCGATGGCGCATCCCCTGACCCGTCAGGCGGCAACAGGCCGCAGGGGGCGAACGGCGATGCCGGCGGGTTCGCCCGCGAGGGCGCACCGGACGGTGCCGACCGCTCGACCACTCGCAAGGGCAAGACATTCTGACGCATTAAGGAGATTCGGATAATCATGGCGTCGAACACGACATACGGCGATTGGATGCGGCCGATGCCGGGAGGCATCCGCAATATCGGCATCCCGCTGACGATAGCGGGCATGGGTGTGCTGACCTGCACGCTGCTGGTCAGCATGGCGAGCGTGGTCGCGGCCATCGCGATCCTCGTGGTCGGCATGGGCGTCATCCTCGTGCTGGCCATCCGCGACCGCGAGCACCGCAACATGGTGGATCGCACCGTGGAGAAGCGCACGTGGATGGCCGCGCAGCGTTCCGGCGCTAACCTGTATCGTTCCGGCCTGCTCGCGCCGATCGACGGCGGCAAGGCCATGCTGCCGGGCATCCTCTCACGGGTGGGCCTGACCTCCGCCCTGGACGGGCTGGGCGGCGAGTTCTGCCTGGTGCGGCATTCGCACACCGGCGAATACTCGCTGCTCCTGTCATGCCAGCCGCAGGGCGCGAGCCTCGCCGACGACGACGTGGAGGACTCGTACGTGGCCTCGTGGGCCGGGCTCATGGAATCGCTCGCCTCCGAGACCGGCGTCACCCAACTGGCCGTGACCGTGGACACGGCACCCGATTCCGGCGTGCGTTTCCGCCGCACGCTGAGCAAACGCATCGTCAAGGACGCTCCCGAGCTCGCGGCGCGCGCCATGGCGCAGATCATGGACCAGTACGCGGCCGGCGGCGCTTCCAACGACGTGACGCTCACCTTGACTTTCCGCTACACCGACCGTGACGGCAAATACCTGGAGGCCGGGGAGACCGCGCGTCGCATAAGCCTGCTGCTGCCCTCGATCCGCGAGCAGATAGCGCAGGCGGGAGGCGGTGCCGCGAGGGCCCTGGGCATGGAGGAGATCACTCGCATGGTCCGCGTCGCCTACGATCCGGCCGCGCAGGAGACCATCGAGGAATCCGACGAGCCCCCGTACATCGCATGGGAGGATTGCGGGCCGCTCATGCACGAGGCCGGCTGGAGCCATTATTCGCACGATTCCGGGCTGAGCCGCACATGGGAGATGGTGGACCCGCCGCAAAGCAACGTGACCGCCGACACGCTCACCCGACTGCTCAGCCCATTGGCGGACTGCGACCGCAAGCGAGTGACCGTGCTCTACCGGATGCTGCCGCCCGACAAGACGATGTTCATGGCCGAGCAGAACAGGCAGAAGGCCGCGAACCAGGTCAGCCAGGAGAAACGGGCCACGGTGAGGTCCATGAGCCAGATCGGCAAGGCCAACCGCCAGGCCGTCGAAACGAACCAGGGTGCGGTCATGGTGTTCTTCGGGATGCTCGTCACCGTCACCGTGTCCAGGGGCGAACAGGAAAGCCAACGGCTCGAAGCCGCGTCACGCGCCGTGGAACAGGCCGCAGGCGGCGCGAAGATCGACCTGCGCCCCTGCTACGGGGCACAGGACACGGGATTCGCCGCAAGCCTGCCCCTTGGATTGAACGTCAGATCATACACTCCAGCCGGCCCCCTCGGCCGGCTCCTGTCCTGAACGGAGGACACATGATGCCGATGCCATGGAAGCCGTCGAAACGGAAGGGAACCATGCCAAGCGCCACGGCCACGGACCCCGTGGCACGCATGGAATCCATGCTGCTCGGTCCGTTGAAGGCCAAACCGGACGAGCCCGTGCCCCCGATGCCGTGGCGGGGGAAACGCTCGCGTGGAGGCGGCTATGCGGCCCTGATGCCCACGATAGACGAGTTCTTCGGCACGTCGAACCAGGTGTGCGGCGGGTTCTGGCCGTTCGGCACCGACATGGCCCTGCCGGCCGAGGGGGTGCCGGTCGGGCGAAGCCTGATGACGGGTGCCGGCGTGTGCTGCGACCCGATCAGCTGGTTCAAGGCCGGCATCATCAAACAGCCCTCTATGTTCCTGCTCGGCCTGCCGGCCATCGGCAAGAGCACGTTCGTGCGCCGCGAGGTGCTGGGACTGAGCGCCCTGGGCATGAACGCGATCATCCCCGGCGATCTGAAGCCCGACTACGCCTCACTGGTCAACATGCTCGGCGGCCAGGTCATCCGGCTGGGAGCGGGCATCGGCGTGGTCAACCCCCTGGACCCCGGCGACCTCCATTATGCGCTGCAACGCTTGGAGGGCAAGGCGCGCAAGGACCTGACGGACTACTACAACGACACGAGGGCGGCGCTCATGGAGGTGCTTTTGACGATCATGCGCACCGGCCGCGAGGCCGACGACGTGGGCGGTGCCAGGGGCGTGACCGCACGCGAATCCGATATCCTTTCCGTGGCCGTGCGCGTGCTCCACGACCGGCACGGCGACGACCCGCAGCCTCCCGTCATCGCGGACCTGCGAGACCTGCTGCGCGAAGGGCCCGACGAGGTGCGTATGGCGGCGGTCTGGGACGACCCGGAAAACGACGAGCTCTACAGGGCGCAGGTTCGCGGCCTTCTGGCCGACCTGCACGGATTCTCGAACCGCATGACGAAGTTCGGCCGTCTGTTCGGCGACCAGACCACCGCGCGCATCGACCTGTCCAGGCCCGTGGACTTCGATATCAGCGCCCTGGCCCAGTCGGGCGACGATGTGGTCGCCGCCGTGCTGGCGACCACATGGACGAGCGCGTTCGCCGCGAAGAACGCCGCCGACGTGCTCGCCGAGGAGGGATTACAGCCCCGGCGCAACCACGTGATCATCATGGACGAGATGCACCGCGCTTTGCGCGCCAGCCCCCTCATGGTCGAAAAGCTCGACCTGCTCACCCGTCTGAACAGGCAGTGGGGCGTAGGCCAGATCATGATCACACACACGTTCAAGGACCTGATGTGCATGGAGACCCCGGCGCAGAACACCAAGGCGCGCGGCTTCGTGGAACGCAGCGAGATCAAGGTGCTGGGCGCTTTGAGCCGCATCGAGGTGGACCGCTACCTGCGCGGCGAATGCGGACTGCCCGTATCCCGGCGCGAGGAGGACATGCTGGAGGATTGGGCCACGCCCGTCAACTTCGGCTCCGACGCCTCGCACAAGGGTCTGGGCCGTTTCCTGATCAAACTGGGAGGACTGCCCGGAATCCCCATCAACGTGGAGATGTGCCCGCTCGAAAAAAGCGGGTTCAACGATACGAACCTCAAATGGCACGCCTAGAAGGGAACCCTGCGATGACAGACCACCTCGCCACCGGCATGAAACGCATGATCCGCGCCGTGGCACGCTCCGCATCCCTCTCCGACCGGCTCGGCGAGCGATCCCGGCTGCTGCGGCTGACGGGCAACCGCAGCACTCTCGACTTCCGCCCCGCCGAGCACGGCGCATCCTCATGGGACTTCGAAATGTCGATAACCCCCACCGAGCCCAAGCCGTACGGCAATGCGGAAACCCGTGAACCCGTATGGCGTGAGACGGTCGATTCCGCCACCTATGGCGAATCGAGGGCGCGGGTCGCGCACGCCGTCGAAACGTTCAGAATATACGACAACACCGGCATCCTGCCGGAAACGGAAAACCGGTGAAAGGACCACGATGAACGACGCCGCACTGCTCGACTCGCTGCACGCCGCGCTGCGCAATCCCGACCTCGCATGGTACACGGAATTCCATGCCGGCGAATCCATCGTCGCCGGCTACCTCGATTCCCTGACGGACCCGTATGACGACGATGCCATACAGGTTCCCGAGGGCTGGTTCCGCTACTCGGTCGTCACCCGTGAAGGCGACCACGCCCTTCCATGGATGGAGCACTGGAACGAATACGAGTATTCGATCACCCATCACATCGATTGGAACGGCAAAGGGTTCACGCCATACGACCTGTACTGCACACAGGACCTCACCGGCATGATCGCCGACGGCTCGCTGGCCTCGATCCGGGAGGACGCGCGAACCATATTCAAGGACCGGCCCCTGACGGACGACTGCCTTTTCGCCAACTCCATCTGGCCCGAACCGGAACTCCTCGGCCTCGTGGACGACCTGACCGGCCGCACGGGACGAAACCTGTAAGAACCCTGTAGACGCCATGCCCCACCCCGCCATTGCCTTGGACTGATGATCGGGGTCATGGCGGGAACAGCGGGTTGCCGCCGAGGATTGTCAAGGAGCCGAACATGCCTTTGGAGAACACCGATGCCGAAGAGCGGATCACACGGGAGACGATGATCGGATGGATCGAGCATTGGGGCGAATCGTATGACGACGTGCGACCCGATGACGGTGCCATGCGGCTGGCGAACCGCATCATCGAATACAACGCGGCGACTGAAACCATCGAGGCGTTGCGGAACCCCGATGCCGTGTACGACGAACTGGCATCCATCCTCCAGCCGGTGCTCTCCTCGATGGACGGCACCTATTTCGCGGGCTCCGAATGGTTCGCCGGCGAAGTGGACCGCATGGAAGCGGACCGCATCAACGGGGAGCAGCCGGAAGAAACGGACGGCCTGGCCTCCGAAGAACCCCGCATCCCGTTCATCGTGGAGAGCGAGGCCACAGCCGCCGATACGGACGAACCGCCGTTGGACGAGCTGATCACCGCAGCCACGCACGAATATCTGGACTCAGGCATGACCTACGACGGATTCTCGGAACATGTGCGCACCACCTGGCGCAACGCCGCCGCCTACGACTGGTCGAAGCTCATGGCCGAACCACGCTCCACGGGCGAATGGTCGTCCGACGCGAACCGGCTCGCCGTATTGGGCGTGATGATGCAGTTCGCGCCCGAATCAACATGCATGATGATCGCCAGCGACATACTGGCCGAGAACGCTCCCCTATCCCTTCCGGCATTGCGCGAACGCATCAATACGCCGGACGGCATGGTGAACACCGACCTGCTGTTTTCCCGGCTGATCGACAACGGCACCACGCCCGATCCGGCGCGCATCGACATGGCGATGGGGATCCTCGGCCCGTTGGAGGCCAACGCGCCGACGGACGCCTGCTACCGGATCATCGGCCTGAAGGCCATGCTCAGCCTCGCCATGGGCGACGGTGAGAAGGCGCGGGAACTCGCCGAACAGGCCATCGGCTACGACGCCTCGGACCGGTTCGCGTCAAGCGTGCTCGACCGTCTGCCGGAAACCGATCCCGCCATGGAGGCGGCGAACGTGTGGGAGAACGGCGGGCATTTGGGGCGCTGACGTAGACGCCGTGCCCCGCGATGCCACCGGTCCGGCCGGATGATGGGAGTCGCCGCCGCCATTGAAGGCGCTGGTATTCCCCGAATGAAAGGACCATCATCATGCCACAGTCAATGCAAGTGGTTCGCGGTCTCCTCGCCGCGAACCCCGATTACTGGCCGGCGAAAACCAACGCGGACGGCACCACGAGCTCGGCGTACCTGCGCGCCACCGTGTATGAGGACCGCCCGCGAGTCCGTCAGAAGGACGGCAGCTATACGGACAATCCGCTCGGCCCGGTGAGAACCACCGTGAAATTCTGGGGCCAGGCCGCCGAGCTCCTGCACGGCATGGATTTCCGCCAGGGTGACGCCGTGGTGGCGACCGGCCGCATGGGCGATCCCGACGCCTTCATCAGCCAGAAGGACGGCAAGGCATACGCACGCCCGGTCGTGATCGGCGATTCCATGCAGATCGATTCCATCGTGTCCCAGCGCATCCAGCTCGCCCGCGAACGCAAACGCCAGAACAAGGAACAGGCCGGTGCCGTGGCCGATGCCGGGCGAACGGATCCATGGACGGACCAGGTTGACGCCTCGCGCGGCGAATACGTTGGCGACGGCGTTCCCCGCACTTTCAACGGCGAGCCCTTCGAACCGCTGTCGGGCTATCCGACACCGGGCGCGGCTCCCGCTCCGGCGGACCCTGCGGCACCGGATTTCCTTTCCACCCCATCCGATTTCACGACGGGCAACGCCCGCTAGCCATGACGCAAGCCCTGGCGCATCGACGGCGGGACCGCTTCCATCGGTTCCGCCGTCATGCTTGAAAGGAGAAATGAATCTTGGCCGACGTCGATCCGAAACTGCAATCGAACCGAGTGAAGGATCTGGGCGGCACGGTCCGTCCCAGCCGCAAGATCGAACTGGCGATCATCGTCGCGGTGTCCCTGATCCTCACGACGTTCGCCCTCGTGTGCTCCCATGCGGGGCATCCCTTCCAGATCTTCGCGCTCATGTACCTGGTCTCCGGCCAATGGTCGCTGACCGCAGGCCAGTGGGCGCTGGCCGTGGCCGTGCTCGTCGTACTGGCCGTGGCGTGCGGCGTGGGCGCGTGGCTGATCGCCAGCAAGGCCGTGCCGTGGGCAACCGGCGCCAAGGCACGCACCCGCGTGGACGTGTACGCGCCTGCCATGGGCCATGGCGAGGCCGTGGAGAAGGTGACGCGCCAGCGCGCCGAGGCCATGGCGTCAAGGCTCATAGAAGCGGACCACTGGCGCAAGGGCATGTCGCCGGGATATCCGCTGGGGCTCAACATCGTGGACAACACGTCGATGTACACCAGCTGGGAGGACATGGCGATCGTTCTGGCGGGCCCACGTTCCGGCAAATCCCTGTGCTACGCGATCCCGGCCGTGCTCTCGGCACCGGGCCCGTGCCTGGCGACCTCGAACAAGGGCGATATCCTCGACGTGACCGCCCCGATCCGCAGGCTCGACCATCCGAACGGCGAAATATGGACGTTCGACCCCGAACGCATCGCGGACCCGAACCGGAAGAGCGCGCCGTGGGTGTGGGACCTGATCGCCTCGGTGCAGTCCATCGCCGACGCGAAACGCATCGCCGACTGCTGGCGTTACGCCTCGGGCCAGCCGCAGACCGGCGGCGACGACTTCTTCCCCGGCACCGCCGCCCAGCAGCTCGCCGACTACCTGTTCGCCGCGCATCTGGGAGGCCGTTCCGTGTCCGACGTGTTCAGGTGGTGCTCCAACGAGCGCGACACGTCGCCGGCCGACATCCTGAGCGAATACCCGCGCTACGCGGGCATCGCCTCGCGCGTGTCCAGCGTGATCGCGCTGACGCCGGAAACCCGAAGCGGCGTGTTCGGCAGCCTTCAGACCATGGTCGCGTTCCTCGCGGACCCCGAGATCATCGACTGGATCGACCCGCACCGGGATACGAATGGGAACATCGACGAGCGGCGCGGCCTGTTCGACCCCTACGAGTTCGCCACGAGCGAGGACACCCTGTACCTGCTTTCCGCCCAGGGCCGTCCCTCCACCGCGTTGACCGCCAGCCTGACGGCGGTGGTGGCGTTCACCGCGTTCCAACGCGCCCAATCCGAGTTCACCGGCAACAACCGCCGTCTGCCGGTCCCGTTGTGCTGCGTGCTGGACGAGGCCGCGAACATCTGCCGCTGGCCCGAACTGGCCGACGTGTACTCGTATTTCGGTTCGGCGGGCATCCCGATCATGACGATCTGGCAGAACCCCGACCAGGGCAGGGCCGCGTTCGGCGAGACGAACTTCGGCTCGCTGTTCAACAACGCGAACATCACCGTCTACCTGGGCGGCATCAAGGACGCGAAATTCCTCGGCGAGATCAGCCAGCTGGTGGGCCAGAGGGAGATCGTGCGAGGCAGCGTCAACATCGACGGCACCGGCCGGCGCAGCGTGAACAACTCGATCCAGAAGGAGAACATCCTCGACGTTTCCGACCTGACCGAATGGCCCGTCGGCCGCGCGCTGCTGCTCGCATCCCAATCCCGAGCGCAGATCGTCAAGACCCTGCCATGGACGGGCAACAGGCAATGGGCCGACGCCCTGGCGCAAGCCAAGGCGAAAGCCCGAGAAGAGCAGAGAAAGGCCGCATAATGAGCGAACACACCTCGAACACCACGTCCGGCCCTGATGGGGAGGAATGGGAGCGCGCGGTCGGTGCCGCCAAGACCCTGCTGTCATCGGACTGCGGATGGCTGGAACTGTTCACCCGCGCCATCCTGGAGGAGAAGGGCGTGCCTTACGGCAAGGGACTGCCCAACCCCGAAGCGCCGCACATCCCCGAGGACAAGGAGATCGAAGAGGAAACCATGCCGGGCCAAGGCGAGCCGACGCCGACCGCACCCGAGGTGCCGGCAGGCCGGCACGCGGCGGAACCCATCCGATCGGGGATTCCGGCCGATGCCGGGGAA
>OATI01001147.1_pt1 | contig 13177 bp, 9 predicted proteins | sample 1494981 | NCBI WGS metagenome assembly OATI01 (sample SAMEA2579952, study PRJEB22360) | human gut metagenome
CTTCCAAGGGGTGCCAATAACAGGACTCGTCATGTGTACTCCTGTACTCCTGCACGTGATCGTGCGATTGATTATTTCCGTTAGGTCGCGGGCCTTGGTTCCTTGCGGCGCCAAGGATTCCCGTTCCCAATCAATCGTCATGGTACGAGGACAACACGACTTTTGAACGATTTCTTGCGGGTGTGTTCGAAATTGTGCTGGAAATTTCAATATTTGTGCGATTCAACCATTGGTTTGTGAGCATTCGGTTTATATGTCAGAAATGCGCAAATGGGCGAGAATAAGCGGAAGACCCATTGTTCATGCCATTGTCGTACGTTCGATTCGCCATGTTCGAAACCGGCGTGTTGTTCCTGTGAAGACCAGAAATTTGTTCGTCTTCCGCACAGAGCCATCGCGTGTCGGGCTTGTCGTATTGACCGGTGATAATCGTTGATGTTCAACCCACGGTGAATCCCATTAAACGTTAGGGGAAAATCAATGGCAAACGGTCCTGTGCTTGTCGTCGACTTCGGCGCCCAGTACGCCCAGCTCATCGCCCGCCGCGTACGCGAGGCCGGCGTCTACTCTGAACTGGTCCCTCATTCCATGCCCGTTGACGAGATCCTGGCCAAGGATCCGAAGGCGATTATTCTGTCCGGTGGCCCGGCTTCCGTATTCGAGCCCGGCGCGCCGACCATAGATACTATGGTATTCGAGTCCGGTGTTCCGGTGCTCGGCATCTGCTACGGCTTCCAAGTCATGGCCTACGAGCTCGGCGGCAAGGTGGATAAGGCCGCCCTGGGCGAATATGGCAAGACCGAGGCCGCGATTGATGATGCCGAGGGCATTCTTGCCGACTCCCCCGCCGAGCAGACCACGTGGATGAGCCATGGCGTGGCCGTTGAGCAGGCTCCGGCAGGCTTCACGGTGCTCGCGCATACCGAAGGCGCACCTGTTGCCGCCATGGCCGATGAGTCCCGCAAGCTGTATGGCGTGCAGTGGCATCCGGAAGTCAAGCATTCGCCGCTCGGCCAGAAGCTCATCGAGAACTTCCTGCACCGCTGCGCCGCGTTGCCCAACGATTGGGATGCCTCCTCCATTATTGAGGACCAGGTCAAGAAAATCCGCGAGAAGGTCGGCGATGCCGAAGTAATCTGCGGCCTGTCTGGTGGTGTGGATTCTGCCGTGGCTGCCGCTCTGGTACACAAGGCCATTGGAGACCAACTCACCTGCGTGTTCGTGGATCACGGTCTGCTGCGCAAGGGCGAGGTCGAGCAGGTCAAGCATGACTTCGTGGCCGCCACCGGTATCAAACTCATCACCGTGGACGCGGCCGATGACTTCCTCAAGGCGCTGAAGGGCGTCTCCGAGCCGGAACGTAAGCGCAAGATCATCGGCGAGAAGTTCATTCGCACGTTTGAAAAGGCCCAGCGTCAGGTACTCGAAGAGGCCGGCGCCCGCGGCAAGGAAGTCAAGTTCCTCGTGCAGGGCACGCTCTACCCGGATGTCGTTGAATCCGGCGGTGGCGACGGCGCGGCCAACATCAAGTCTCACCACAATGTCGGCGGCCTGCCCAAGGACATCAAGTTCCAGCTCATCGAGCCGCTACGTACCCTGTTCAAGGATGAGGTGCGTGCCATCGGCACCGAACTTGGTCTGCCCGACGAAATCGTATGGCGTCAGCCCTTCCCAGGCCCCGGCTTGGGTATCCGTATCATCGGCGAAATCACCAAGGAACGTCTTGATCTGCTGCGTGAAGCCGATGCCATCGCCCGTGAGGAGCTTTCCAAGGCCGGCCTTGACCGTGACATCTGGCAGTGCCCGGTCGTGCTGCTGGCCGATGTCCATTCCGTCGGCGTGCAGGGAGACGAGCGTACATATGGCTCCCCCATCGTGCTGCGTCCGGTGTCTTCCGAAGACGCCATGACCGCTGACTGGTCTCGCGTGCCTTATGACGTGCTGGCCACGATTTCCACGCGCATCACCAACGAGTGCCGCCAGATCAATCGCGTCGTGCTGGATTGCACCTCCAAGCCGCCCGCCACTATTGAGTGGGAATAAAGCGATAGCAATATAGACAGATTGCTTAGAGGGGAACGATGTCATTCGATGTCGTTCCCCTCTACCATGCTTGACCCTGATTCTTTTGTGAGGTTCGAAGAGAAGAGAATCGTGAAATCGCAACAGCAAAGGGATGGAAAACTGTGAAGCGTTTTGTCGGACTTGACGGTATCAAAGGTCTGGCACTTATCGCCATCGTGCTATATCACTGCGTGCAGCAGAAGATGCCAGGCGGATTCTACGGCGTTGACGTATTCTTCACGGTATCCGGCTTCCTTATTGCCATCAGCCTTTTCCGTTCGCTGTCCACCACTGGCTCGTTGAATCTTAGGCGGTATATTCCTCGACGCTTGGTTCGACTGTATCCGGCTTTGCTTTTGCTGATTCCCGTTATCGTCTCCGTCTGCTGGCTGACCGAACGGGATTTGCTGGTTGCCATCCGCAATCAGGTCATCACCGTGCTGTTCGGCTGTTACAACTGGTATGCCATTGCCGGCGGGCAAAGCTACTTCGAGCAGACGAATCCACAAATTCTACGGCACTTGTGGTTCATCGGTGTGCTGACGCAGTTCTATATCATCGTGCCGTTCATCGCATGGGCGATGTGGAGGATTCGCGATACCCGTTTTGCCTCGCTTATTCCTCTGGGTCTTGCTGCCCTCAGCGGCGCTTCCATGTGGCTGATGTACAAGCCGGGCGCAGATCCGACCCGCGTTTATTTCGGCACCGATACCCATAGCGTGGGTCTCATGCTCGGCGTGGCCCTGGCTTGGTGGCTGACTCGCCACAATCAGGCAACGCCGCAAGCTCCCCGAGTCGCCGGAGCGGCAGCGGACTCAGGTTCCGTGCATGTCAATATTCCCGCAATACCCAACAATATTCCCAACAACATTGCCGAAGTCGCAGCGAAAACCACACGGCAACGTCTATGGGAAACGATTGCACCAGCGATGTCGCTGACAGCGCTGGTGGCACTCATTATCATGACGGTGAACGGGCAGCAAGATGACTTTGCATTCCGCGGCGGCATCATTATTGCCAGCGTGCTGTCTGTGGCACTGATTGCAGGCACCATCAGCGATGACTCGTGGATGCAGGACCTGATGAAGTTCAAGCCGCTAGCGGCATTGGGGCGCTACTCATACGGCATCTACCTGTGGCACTGGCCAGTGTGGATTATCGTCCGGTCCACGTTACCTCGCATGATTCAAGGTCCGTCGTACAGCATCATTCTGGCTATCACCGCCATACTAACCGCCCTGGCTGTGGCGTTCTCCTGGCTGATGGTTGAAAAGACGGCCGCTGCTCAATCGGCACTGGAGGTTCTGGTGCCGTACCGTAACCCTGTTGCAAAGCAGATAGTCTGCGCGGTGGTAGTGGATATCGTTTGGGCCGTTGCTCTGGTTGGATGTGTGCAGGGCCTTGTGCATGCCCCGGAGAAAACCTCTGTGCAGATTCAGTTGGAGCAGCAAGCTCAGACCCTGCAGCAGCAGAAGCAGTCGCAACAGGCAAGTCAGGCGCAGCAGACAGCCAGCGATCTTATGCGATCCCCCACACCTCCGCCAGCCAAGCCACGACATGGCATGCCGACCGGTGACCAGATCACCGCAATCGGCGACTCCGTGATGCTGGCTTCCTCGCAGGGATTATCCGCTGTGTTTCCGGGAATTCAGATTGACGCCGCCGTGTCACGCTCTATTATGGTGGCCCCTGGCATGGTGAACAATGACTTGAATGCCGGAACGCTGCGCAGTTGGGTCATTCTCGGGCTTGCCACCAATTCCGCAATAAGCACCGGTCAACTCGATCAGCTGCACAATCAGATTGGCCCTGACCGTGTGCTGGTGCTCGTCAACGGCCATGGCGACCGCAGCTGGATTCCCGTGGCCAACCAAGCGTTGTCCGACTATGCGAACACCCATCAAGACAACGTCGTGCTAGCAGACTGGGACTCCGCCGCACAGACGAATACGCAGCTGCTGGCCTCCGACGGTATTCATCCTTCCGCAGGAACCGACCTGTACGCGCAAACGGTGAAACAAGCCATAGAGCAATGGGTGCAGGCCGGCCACTAAACAGCCGCGATGCAGACAAAGCAAATCCGAACCGCCCTGCAAAGCCGTTAGGTGAACGCCAAGCAACGCAAGGGTGTCTTTACGGTCGTTAAGAACAGCTATGCTGGTGGGTGCATCAGCGAGACCACATGTTGGGAGTAATGGTGAGCGCAATCCTTGAAGGAAAGCCCGATAAGAACCTCATTCTCGTCACGGGAAGGGTTCATCCGAAGTTAGCGCAGGATGTCGCCGATCAGCTCGGTATCGATATCTTGGAAACCACCACATACGATTTCGCCAACGGCGAGATGTATGTGCGCTACACCGAATCGGTGCGTGGCGCCGACGTGTTCGTGCTGCAGAGCCATTACAAGCCGATTAACAAGGCGATCATGGAACAGCTCATCATGATCGACGCCTTGAAGCGCGCCTCCGCCCGCTCCATTACCGCCGTGTGCCCGCTGCTCGGTTATTCCAGGCAAGACAAAAAGCACCGCGGCCGCGAACCCATCTCCTGCCGTCTGGTCTTCGATTTGCTCAAAACCGCCGGCGCCGACCGCATCATGTCGGTCGATCTGCATGCTGCCCAGTCCCAAGGCTTCTTTGATGGTCCGGTCGACCACCTCATCGCCATGCCGGTACTGGTCGATTACATCCGCGATCGTTTCCAGGGGCATCTTGACAACGTCGCTGTCGTCTCCCCCGATGCCGGACGTATCCGTGTGGCCGAGCAGTGGGCCCAGCGACTCGGTGGCGGTCCTCTTGCCTTCGTGCATAAGACACGTGACATTACCCGCCCGAACCAGGCCGTGGCCAACCGTGTGGTCGGCGACGTGGCTGGCAAGGACTGCGTGCTGGTCGACGATTTGATTGACACCGCCGGCACTATTGCGGGCGCATGCCACGTGCTACAGGAAGCCGGTGCGAAGTCCGTGACCGTGGTCGCCACCCATGGCGTGCTGTCCGGCCCGGCAATCGATCGGCTGAAGGAAAGCGGTGCACGCGAGGTCGTGCTCACCGACACCGTGCCGATTCCAGACGAGAAGCGCTGGGACGGTCTGACCGTACTGTCCATTGCCCCCTTGCTTGCCAGCGCCATTCGCGCGGTATTCGAGGATGGTTCGGTGGCTGAACTGTTCGACACTTACCCCGAACATCACGGTCAAGGATTCCTCTTTGCGTGAGTCCTGTTGCTTCTCATGAAGCGACGCGAACGACATGGTATGGGCTTTCAGTAATTCCAGCCGTGTGGTATAAATGAATACTTGTGGGTGCAAGCCCACTGCTCCCCCATGGTGTAATGGCAGCACACGGGTCTTTGGAACCCTTTGTCTTGGTTCGAGTCCAGGTGGGGGAACCCAATGGCGGTTCCTTGTATGAGGAATTGCCGCAAATCAAGAAGCGCGAGTCGTATCAAGGCTCGCGCTTCTTGTTTTCTCTGTTCACTGCGTTATTGCCGATTTCGTATGGTTTGCTGGATTCGATGGCAATGCTGAGCCTTGTCTTCGGGCATCCCGCCGCGACACAACACCGTGAACGATAACAACGACCACTACAATGAGATATGGTCCCACATATGTTGCACATCAAAGGAGACAGACACAGTGACCGTGACCCGTGTATATATCGCCAGCCCCGAAGGCGCTAATGGCCGCAACGTCGTTGCGTACGGCGTGCTCAATGCATTGACTTCCAAGTACAAGACCATGGTGTTCCGTCCGGCCGTGTCCAACCACGACGACTTCACCCCCATTCTGCTCGCCGCGTCCAATGCTGGCCTTGGCGTGGCTCTGTCTACCGGACTTGACGTGCACAAGGTGCGCACCGACAAGGGCACCGCCCGTGGTGACATCGTCGGTGCCTTCAACGACGCCATGGATGTGTCCCGTGCGGATGCCGCACTGATCGTCGGTACCGACAAGTCGCATGTCAATGATCCGACCAGCTACGAATTCAATGCGAATGTGGCCGCCGACCTGAAGGCCGGCGTGTTCCTGGCCGTGTGCACCATCGACCGCTGGCCGCACGAGCTGGACGAGACCGTGCATCTGTCCATCGAGGGCATGGAAGCCGCCGGCAACAAGGTGCTCGGCATTTTCGTGACCGGCTGTGAACCGCGCCACGCCTTCTCCGTCAAGGAAACCCTCGCCAAGTACGGTCTGCCCGTCTGGACGCTTCCCCAGATTCCGTTCACCGACGAATCCACCAAGGATCTGGCGCTGGCGACCTTCCGCAAGAACGCCCCCACCGATGAAGTGCTCGCAGCGCTCGATGTGGAGAACACCGCACCCATCACCCCGTATGCCTTCCAGTTCGACCTGCTCGGCAAGGCCAAGAGCAACAAGAAGACTATTGTGCTGCCTGAAGGCGAGGAAGACCGCATTATCAAGGCGGCTGACTACCTGCTCGAGCGTGAGATTGTGAATCTCATCATCGTGGGCGATAAGAATGCCATTCTGGCCCGCGGCGAGGAGCTCGGCCTCAAGTTCCTGGACCGCGCCCGTTTCCAGGCCATGGATGACGAGAACGTCTTGAAGCCCATGGTTGCCAAGCTGTGCGAGCTGCGCGCCAAGAAGGGCATGACCGAAGAGCAGGCCCGCAAGCAGCTGGCCGACGCCAGCTACTTCGGCACAATGCTCGTGGTGCTCGGCTACGCCGACGGCCTGGTCTCCGGTTCCATCAATTCCACGGCCAACACCGTGCGTCCGGCCCTGCAGGTCATCAAGACCAAGCCAGGTCAGAAGCTCGTTTCCGGCGCCTTCCTCATGTGCTTCAAGGATCACGTGGCCGTGTTTGCCGACTGTGCCATCAACCTGAACCCGGATGCGGAGCAGCTCTCCGAAATCGCGCTGCAGTCCGCCGAGACTGCACGCGCCTTCGGCATCGACCCGAAGGTCGGCATGCTCTCCTACTCCACGCTCGGCTCCGGCAAGGGCCCGGATGTGGATATTGTCGAGGAAGCCACCAAGCTGCTCAAGGAGAAGGCACCGGACCTGCCGGTGGTTGGTTCCATCCAGTTCGATGCCGCCTGGTCGCCCAACGTGGCCGCCACCAAGGCCAAGGGCAACGATGTGGCCGGACACGTCAACGTGTTCGTGTTCCCGGATTTGTGCGCCGGCAACATCGGCTATAAGGCCGTGCAGCGCTCCTCGGGCGCGCTGGCCATCGGCCCGGTGCTGCAAGGCCTCAACAAGCCGGTGAATGACCTGTCCCGTGGTGCCCTGGTGCAGGACATCATCAACACCATCGCCCTCACCGCCATCGAAGCGCAGTGATTCCGACTCCGGCTCCCCTCTCTGAGGGGAGCCGCTGTAATGCCACATTTTGTAGCAAGCAACGAGTAATCTAATCAACGGTAACCCGTGTATCCACGGGAACATTCAATTCACAATGGAGGATGCCCACAATGGCGAAAACCGTCCTTGTCATCAATTCTGGCTCCAGCTCGATCAAGTACCAGCTGGTTGATCTCGAATCCGGCGAAGGCCTCGCTTCCGGCCTCGTCGAGAAGATCGGTGAGCCGGTCGACGGCCACTACAAGCACGAGTACAACGGCGAGAAGCACGAGCTTGAAGAGCCGATTCACGACCACGAGCAGGGCTTGAAGCGCGTGCTCGGCTTCTTTGAGGAGTACGGCCCCAAGCTGTCCGACGCCGGCATCGTTGCCGTCGGCCACCGTGTGGTGCAGGGCGGTTCCATCTTCCCGAAGCCGGCCCTCGTGACCGACAAGACCATCAACCAGGTCAAGGATCTGGCCGTGCTCGCCCCGCTGCACAACGGCCCGGAGGCCAAGGGCGCCGAAGTCATGCGCTCCCTGCTGCCGGACGTTCCGCAGATCTTCGTCTTCGATTCCTCCTTCTTCTTCCAGCTGCCGAAGGCCGCCAGCACCTACGCGCTGAACAAGGAAATCGCCGATCAGTACCACATCCGCCGCTACGGCGCCCACGGCACCTCCCACGAGTACATCTCCTCCGTGGTGCCGGACGTCGTCGGCAAGCCGGCTGAAGGCCTGAAGCAGATCGTTTTGCACATCGGCAACGGCGCTTCCGCTTCCGCTGAGGTCTCCGGCAAGCCGGTTGAGACCTCCATGGGTCTGACCCCGCTTGAGGGCCTGATGATGGGTGGCCGTACCGGTGACATCGACCCGGCTGTGGTCTTCCACCTGATTCGCAACGCCCACATGAACGTGGACGAGCTTGACGCCCTGTTCAACAAGCGTTCCGGCATGATGGGCATGACCGGCTATGGCGATTTGCGTGAGGTTCACCGTCTGGTGTCCGAGGGCAATGAGGACGCCAAGCTGGCTCTGGATGTCTACGTGCACCGCATCGTCAGCTACATCGGCAACTACACCTACCAGATGGGTGGCTGCGACGTGATCACCTTCACCGCTGGCGTGGGCGAAAACGACGACATCGTGCGCAAGATGGTGTGCGACAAGCTCGCTCCGTTCGGTGTCAAGCTGGACGAGGAGAAGAACGCCACCCGTTCCAAGGAACCGCGCATCATCTCCACTCCGGACTCCTCCGTGATCATCGCCGTGATTCCGACGAACGAAGAGCTGGCCATCGCCCGCAAGTCCGCCGCAATCGCCGAAGCCGGCACCGACACCTACGGCAACACCTTCGCCAAGTAAGTAACCGCCGTTAGGCATCTCACCAATCTCTAGTTGCAACACTATGGGGGCTGATTCCGATTGGAATCAGCCCCCATTCGTATATGGTCATGAGACCCCTACCCCTGCGTCATACTCCCCCTCAGTCGCCTCCGGCGGACTGAGGGGGGGTCCACCAGAACACAGGACCCCTTACTGCCTCAGCATGCCGCTCCACATACCGACGAAATCAGGCAAGGTCTTGCGCGTGGTGGCCACGTTGATGACCTCGATATCGGGAATACGCAGCCCCAGCATCGCGGCGAACGTGGCCATACGGTGATCAGCATAGGTTTCCATCACGGCACCGTGCAACGTCTCCGCCGGCACCGGTTCGATACGCAATCCATCAGGCAATTCCTCAGCCGCTCCCCCAACACGACGAATCTCGTTGACCAATGCCTCCAGACGATTCGTTTCGTGGCCGCGCAGGTGACCAATACCAACCATGTCTGTCGATTTATCAGCAAACACCAGAATCGCCGCCAACGAGGGCGCAATCTCCCCGGCCGCCGTCAAATCGAACGTACCCAGCCCACGCACGGTGCCGTCACCGGTCACCTCGCAATAGCGCACGCCGCCGATGGTCGGGAACGATACTTCGGCACCCATCTGCTCCAGATATCCGGGCAACAGGCCGCCCGGCTGGGTGGTGGTTTCAGGCCAATGAGGCACCCGGACCGTGCCGCCGGCGATCAATGCCGCGCCGAGGAATGGCGCCGCGTTCGACAGATCGGGCTCAACGGTCACCTTGCTCGACAGTTGCATTGCGCGCGGTTCAACCGTCCATGTGCGGGCGGATTCGTCGGCCTCAACCGCACCGCCGGCACCGGTCACATCGGCCACGGTCATGCGAATGTGCGGCAGGCTCGGGGTCTTCTCCCCCGTGTGCGCGAGGTGCAGACCGCCAGGCAGTTTGGAACTAATCAGCAACAGGCCGGAGATGAACTGGGAAGAACCGGACGAATCGATGCTGACCTGCGCCTGGGCAGCCGGCAAGGTTGCAGGCGGCGTAATAGTGAACGGCAGACGGCCAACCTCGCCGTGGTAATCAACCGTTGCACCCAGCTGTTCCAAACCGTCAAGCACCGGCTTCATCGGACGTGCATAAGCCTGTTCGTCGCCATCAAAATTCACTGGGCCATCTGCAAACAGGGCAAGGCCGGGCACGAAACGCATCACCGTGCCGGCCAGTCCGCAGAACACATTGACGTTGCCATGGAATCGGCCGGATACAGGAGGAGTAACCGTTACGGTGGTGTCGGTTGCGGAATCCACGTCGCAGCGGACACCGAGGGCTTCGAGTGCGCCCATCATAAGGTCCGTGTCGCGCGAACGCAGCAGGCCAATCAGAGTAACGGGCTTGCTGCCGAGGGCGGCGAGAATCAGGTAGCGGTTGGATAGGGACTTGCTGCCCGGCACCGTTACCGTAGCGTTCAACGGCTGTGCGGCGAGCGGGGCAGGCCAGAGATTCGTGAGTCGTTCAGTCATAAGGCCAAATCTATCAAACAAATTATTCACCGGTCGGCAGCGATGCGGGATTCGATCTGCTGATCAGGTGCGGAAGACGGCTGCTCAAAACCGCCTTCGATGGCCTGCGCGTGCAACAACTGAGCGGCCGCGCGATCGGCCTCGATGGCGGCGATCTGGCGCGAGAACACGATGAACCAGCCGAGGAACGCCAGACCAGCCAACGCCTCCACATTGGTGAGGGTGTTGTGACCCATCATCATATTGACCCAGAATGCAGCGCATACGAGCGCGGTCAGGTCGGAGGCCACCATCACTGCTTTGGACAGGCGTGGCGCAAGCCACGGCAGGAGCACGAACAGCAGCAGCATGACGAACGGCAGGCCTTTGGCGCATATATTGTGCAAGAGATTGTGTGGCGTGTACCGAAACACGCCGATGCCGATGAATGCCAGGCCGGCCACCATCAGCAGGAAGGACAGAATGGAGATGCGCAGCATGAAATGTGGGATTTCGTAGCCGCGATTCGGATCTCTGTTGGTGCGGTCGTGCCAGAGGCGCTGTAGCCGTTCGGTGGTCACCAGTTCGGAGATGGCGAAGTAGCTGACGATGATGATGCATGTGCCGGCAAGAATCAGCGTGGAGTTGAACATACGGGCCGCAAACGTGGTTCTGTCGCCGAGCTGCGAAAAGTTGTTGTGATACCAGTATGGGTCGTCGGTGGTCATGCCGGCGGTGACCACGCCGGAGATGACGAAGAACGGCAACAGACTGGCAATAGTTTTGGCGTTCATCATCTCCGCCTGTACAAAGGTCATGTACCCCACCACGCCGGCGAAGGCGGCGCAGACGCTGGAGATATAGCCGGAGAAGATGGCATTGCCCATCATGTCGTTGGCCGCACCGATGAGTGCAAAAGACGACAGGAAAACGGTCGAGGCATACACCACCGAAAGGGCGACGATTTCGAAAATGCGACGAATCGGTGCAAACCAACCATGTTTGAGGTTCAATGAACGTGATTTGCGCGCATAGCCAATAATGAAGGAAATGACGCCGCATGCCGCCACGATGCCCGAACATACCATGAATCGGCGTTGCGTCAGCTGCCAGATGGCCGGCGCGTATTCCATGTACAGGTTCATCGATACCGCGCCAACGACGGCGCAAATCAAGAAGGAGATGAGTCCGGAGGTTTCTGCACGCTGATGACGTCCCATGCCGGGCCTCCCCTATCTATTCGATGCCGCGTTATCTTTCAACAACAAACAAAACTCCCCCCGAGGACAACGCTTTACTAGCAAGCCAGCGGGATTTGGCTGTCGCCATTCTACTGAAAATCTGAAACACTACAAAAAAACGATTATGTACGGGCTTCTTAGCCTTTGCGACTATCGTTACCGCCTTGCCGAGTACCGTTGTTCATGCAGAAAGAAAGCAGTATTGGACACAATCGAATGAGCGTGTCAGTATCGTTGAAAAAGTAATGAATGACGGTTCTATCGGTTCAACCTTTAAGGGACGAACCAGCCGCGGTACCATGGCGCTGATGCATGACTATGCCGAGCTCATCAATGAATTACGTCCGACAGCAGAGCAATTCACCGAGATCGAGCAATACTGGGTCAAACGAATTCAGGCGTTCTTCACCAGCAAACCATTCAAGCTGGAGTCCGACAACTCGCTTTCCGTTGATGCGGCCGTGGAACATCTGCTGCGGCAGGCAGCGCAGCGGCGAAGGGAGAATCCGGGCACCATGTACGTCGGCACCGTCCTGCAGCATCTCGTCGCGGCAAAGCTCACCATCGTTGCTCCGGAAGTGGAAATCAACGGCGCGTCCGTTGCTGATGATCCGAGTCCGCGGCTTCCAACGGTGAGGCCGCGGACCGTCTCACAAAACCGTCCGCGGCTCCGCCCTCCTGTTTCGTCGCAACTGACTACACCGACGGGTTCGGGCGCTTCGTCACGAAAACGCCATTGCGATGCACCGTATACGCGCCGCCGTCACTGCCCCGTTCCGCCCGGAACAGGACGATCGGCTCCCCTGCGATGTCGCGCAGTTCGACATCCGATCTGCCACGTGTCAGATAGAAGTCGAATATGGCGTCGTCGGATTGACGCACGGTGTGCAGAACGTCAGAGGTCACGCCGCTGGCGGGCGGCCGGCTGCCGGCCATCCTGCGGCTGCGCGGCAAGCCAGCCTCCCACGAATCGCGTCAGATCGCTCACGCCCAGATCGCAGCCGAGGAAATACGCCTCCCCTTCGCCGTACGTGTTGCGGGTGATCGCGGCCATGCCGTCAAGCTCCCACTCATCCGCTTCTTCGCCGGCATACGAGGCAAGCACCTGCACATGCGGTCCGGCGACGGTCACGTCACCGAGCTTGTCGATGACGCGATCGAGCCAGTCGAAATCCCAATGGTCTTCGATGGGCTGGAGGCGATCTCAGCTGAAGATGGCAAGGGCCACGGTGTTGACGCCGGCCTGGCCCATCAGGCGGATGTCGTCATCCCAGATTTCCTCCGGCCATTGGTCGGGACTATAGTCGCCACCGAAAGCGATGCCGCGTCCGTCCGCGGTCAGCAGTTTTGGCCATACGAAGTCACGTCATGCACGCACGGTTATCTCCTTTGGCAGGCGGCGCAGGGCCACGGCCCATATCGGATACCAGCTGATAGACACTCCTGGCCGATAGTCGACACGCCGCCGGTTCCGGCCCCACTGCCGGAACCGACATGGGTATGTTCATGACCGCCGACCGCAGGAACGAACAGGCCCGTCCGCCACGGACCGCATCTTGCGGTTCAGGCGGACGGGCCTTATGGGAGGGATGGGAACGGGAGATCAGTTCTTAATAACTGCCTGCGCCTCATCGTCGACGATCTCGCCGGAAGCGAGCTTGGCTTCGAGCTCCTCAACGATCTGCGCATGCATCTTCTCATAGATCAGGCGCAAC
>OATI01001149.1_pt1 | contig 13136 bp, 9 predicted proteins | sample 1494981 | NCBI WGS metagenome assembly OATI01 (sample SAMEA2579952, study PRJEB22360) | human gut metagenome
GGTCGGCTTGTCCCCGTAGGACCTCGGATGCGTGATCACGCGTTTGCCTTCGGCATCGAGGATCTCCACCTCCAGGGCCCCCAGGCCGACGATCATCTCATGGCCGGCGTGTTCGGGTCCGGCCGCGTACCGGTGGCGGCCCTGGACGGTGATGTTGCCGTATTTGTCGGCCTTCATCCTCGTCCACGTGACCACGTCGAACGGCTTGGCGGGCAGGGGCGGCAGCGCCTTCCGGTCCTCGTCGAACAGGCCGGTCTGGCTCTCGCCCTTCCTGTAGTGGTCCTTGTCCCCCAGTCCGAGGCGGCGGCCGGGCAGGCGCAGGTTGAAGCTGTCGAGGTTCCATACGCCGGGCACCGGCACGAACAGCCTGCGGCGCACGGCCCCGACCCGGGCCTCGACGCCGCCCTTCTCGTGTCCCGAGTACGGGTTGCGGAACGTGTACTCGAACCCGTAGTGCGCCTGGAACGCCTGGAACAGGCGGGCTGTTCTCGGCGTCTCCCTGCCGAACCATTTGCGTCCGACGCCGGCGGCGTTGTCATACACGATGCGTTCGGGCACCCCGCCCAGCCATTCGAATAGGTTCCTGAGGGCCTGGCACGTGCACTCCGCGTTCTCCCCGGGCATCAGCCGGCTCGGCCCGATGTTCGAGTACGGGAAATCCAACACGAAATGCCGCATTCGCGTCACGACGCCCCGGTAGCGCACGTCGACCTGGCCGAAGTCCGCCCGGCATTCGCCCGGATGCCACGACAGGTCCAGGAAACCGGCCTCCCGCTCCGCCGCGGCCTCGCGCCTGAGCCGCGCCACGGTCCGGGTCACCGTCGACAACGACACCCCGGCCCCGTACCCGTCGCGCAACCGCTCATGGATGCGGGTCGCGGTATGCCGCTGCTTGCGCCAGGTCTCCCGGTCCTCGGCGAGCATGCCCTCGATCATGGGCAGCCACTCGTCGATCACCGAACCACGACGTCGCCTCACGGGCGGCCCGGCCGATAGGTCGTCGACCCTCAGATACTTGCGCACGGTCGGCTCGCTGACCCTCTCGCTGCGCGCTATCGAGGCGATGGACTCACCGTTCCTGCGACGCGAACGGATAGACTGTATCTGGGGCATGCTGATCATTGCCTTTCCGGACCTTTCCCGAATGGAACTAGAAGCACCATCAGGCTAAGGCCCACGGGTGGTCGGCATGCCTTTCCGCCTAAACCCGAAAAACCTTCGTGACTAAAACCTCAACTTCCTATTGAACAAAAACATAGAAAACTAGTATTGTTGAACCCAAACGGTGCAAACCGTCTCACCATAAGAGCGGGACAAAACCAGACCATATCCCACTGCACAGTAGCGGAAGAAGGTTAAGAATGTATATCTCACATCTCCAGCTTAGAAATTTCATGTGTCACCACGAGCTTGATCTTGATTTCGGTAGTGGGGTGAATTATCTAGTAGGCGACAATAATTCAGGGAAAACAACTGTTCTGAGAGCGCTGCAGTATTTACATGATGGTGTTACTAAAGGACATGATATTAGTGAATACCGGTATCATGCATTGGGCGCATCCAATGAAGAAGTTGACACAGTTCCAGTCGTTGTTACGGCTGATATCGTTTTCGAACGAAGCGAAGTGCCGCCGCAATGTCTTGCTGATGATGACCCTGAATATAACTCTAAGGCCGACGGACATTTACTTAACGACGCAGTCTATGATCCACTTTGTCCATATGTCTTTTTTGATAACAACACAAAACAGTATCTGCTTCGTGTCCGACGAAGCTCCGCTACCGTCACTTTACACAAACATTCGAAAGGCAAGGCAAGCACGCTTGGGATTAAAGACATCGGAGTCTTCGACAATCGAAACAAGCGAGAAGATGAGTATACCAATGCTACTGGTATCTCGGCGAAGATACAGCGTCTTTTTGACCCTATTTTTGTTTGGGCTGATGACGCTCCTGATGCAGCTGCAGATTTCGCTCCAACTAAAATCATGGGAAAGCTTATCTCAGAGGAAACGGCAAAGTTTAAGGAATCCTTACTTTGGAAAAATTTCCTTGACGCGCATAAAAAAGCATTCATCACTGGTGGTGATGAATCGTATATGGGTGGCGATGAATCGGATATGCAAATTGATTCTCAGCCTAGTTTACAGGAAAAGCTGAATTCAATTGCTTCCGAAATCGGCGAGAGGATGAACGAACAGTATGGTGGTAGCAATGCTGTCCAGTTCGCTTTTGAGCAGCCTGATGTCTCAAATTTTGTTAAGATGGGACAAGTACTTATTCGCGAAACATCCAACGACTCATCAAATGATCAAGATATTAATTTTGGAGGTGATATTACTCCAGAAGCCGAGCTTCAGCATAAAGGCACTGGTATGCAACGAGCGTTCGCCTTAGCCGCTATTCAGATATACGCCGAACAACAACGTAAACATTCTGTCGATAAATCAGGCGAAGACAATGATGAGGATTCTGAGAAAGAACTCCCGATTATCTCATCTCTCGTAGCATTGGATGAACCAGATATGGCACTGCATCCATACGCGCAATACACGCTTGCCGGTTCTCTCCACAATAATCAGCATTGTCAATATTTCATTTCAACACATTCTCCATATATGCTCCACGGTTACTCAGACAAACAAGATACCCTTCATGTGCTATATGCAGAGTCTGGGAATCGGAAGAATCTTATATCCCCTGGTAAACTTCAAATCGTTGAAGGTAAAGATCCGTCTATTCCAGCTATCACATATTTTGCTTTCGGGATCCCGACGCCAGAATTCCATAGTGAACTGTATGGGCGAATCACCAATGTTATTGAAGAAACTTGTCAAGAGGAGAATATCTCTGTTGCCAGTGTAGGGATAGAGATTGAAAAAGAATTTACTAATATTCCGAAAAAGAAGCGTTTTGACTCTCGCAAGCCTCAGAAAAAAGACTGTGCAACGAGAAAGGAGAACTGTAATCGATATGGTGGCAATGTCGTGGAAGAACCGTTACCGACATATGTGCGGAACTGTACAGATCATCCTGAGTCCATCGGAAAGATGACTGATGAAGCAAAACAGCATGATGAATTTAAGGATCTTGATAACGAGTTTGACCTGAATGAACTGCATCGTTCCATTGAATATATGCTGGAATATCTGGAGAAACATGATCCCGTCATGGTTAAATCGGGCAAACGTTTCATGCACCACAAGCCCTCGTCGGGCCCGTCATGGCGAGTGGCGGCCTTGCGGTAGTGCTTCATGCGGTTGAAGACCCGTTCGACCATGTTCCGCCCCTTGTACGCCTCCCCGTCGCAATCCCATGGGGCCGCACGATTCCCCTTGGGCGGCGCGGCCGGCGGCCGGGTGGGATCCCCCTCGTGCGCGCGGTCCCTGGACGGGTGCGCGCCCATGAACGCGCCGGGCGCGGCCATCGGGCGGCGCCCGTGGGCCGCGTCGTGCCCGGCGCCCAAGCTCGGATGGGTCTCGACGACCGTGCTTCCGCCGTCGGATGCTACGTGAACTTTGGTGTTCCGTGTGTTTTGATGCTCCTATACATTGTCAAGCGTTTGGGTGTGTTGTTTTGGACTGGTGATGGAGTGAATCCATTGGATGGCCCGTCGCTCGAGTTCGGGCAGGTCCCGTTTGCCTCGTTCGATCTTCCTGATGCGGCTGAACGGCACGCATGGCGCCTCGTCGACCTGCTGTGGGTGATACCGTGGCCCACGCGCGGTTCGCGCAGTCCGGCGCCGCGTTCGGCCGGCATCCTACGCCCGATCCCACCGTTGCGTATGGCGATGAGCACCCGGCACGCCTCACGGGCGATGAACCGTTTGACGCAGCGGATGTTCTCGAGCCTGCCCTCACCCTCACGGGTCTTCCCGGCGGCGTGGTCCCTGGTGGGCTGGTGGTATCGCAAGCGGACGATGGCGATGCGGCGCAACGCCATGTCGCCCTGCCGGTTGCCGCCTTTATTGAGCCTGTGCCTGTTCGTCCTGCCACTGGACGCGGGCAGCGGGCATGCGCCGCAGAGCTTGGCGAACGCGGCCTCGCTCCGGATGCGTTCGGGGTCATCGCCGGCGACGATGGCCAGGGCCGCGGCGATGACGATGCCCGCGCAGTACATGTCGGGCGACGGTCTCGCGTGCTCCTGGAGGATCGCGCGCATGCGTTCCTCCAGGGGGCCGGACTGCCGTTTAAGCGCCTTCCATGCCTTGGCGGTGGATTTCAGTGCGGCCGGCGCGCTCCGCTCGACCAGTCCGCCGGCGGGCCTGCACTCGGCGAGCCCGTTCATGCGGTCCCCGCCCCTCAATCCCCGGTACCGTTCCCTGACGGACTCCGGGGCGGTGACGAGCAGGCCGTTGGCCGAGTCGGGGATCGTGGTCATGGCCGACGCCAGTTGGGCTCGCTGGGCGTTGAGATGGCGCAATGCCTCGACCCACCCATCCGGGCTTTTCGGCGGGCCTGTGCCCCACCGGCCATGACGCCGCGGGCCGCGGCGGCCGCGCCGAACGAGTTCGCGCCCTACTCCAATCGCCGCCGCCATGCCCGGTTCGGGCAATGCGCCGATCAGTCTCCCATATCCCTCCGGGTCGGCCGCGAATGTCTCGGTGCCCAGCGGCTTTCCCCTTTCCGTCGAGCAATGCGATGGTGTGCGCGTCCGTGTGGGTGTCGGTTCCCGCCCACGCCGTTGCGTTTGATGACGTCATCGTCGTCCCTTTCCACGTCGTCGGGCTGGCCTCCCCAGGGCCTGCGGCGCGGACAGGACGTTGACGGGGCGCGTTGCCATGGTTCTTGCGGGATCCGATGGGAGCGGCCACGCTCCTATGAGGTCATGCATCCATGGCCCGCGGGTCGGCGGCCTTGGGCGGGACAAATCAAAATAAGGACAGTCGCCCGACGGATGGCGTCAGTCAAATCGGTGGTCGCCGCCCCGGCCGTCATGTACCATTATCGCCGATAAGAAACCGGCACAACCATTATCAACGTCAAGTCGGTGTTTCGTGATGGGGCTGGTGACGTTTTGTTGGACTCGTCATTGATTCCCTCACCACCAATCATGCCACAAGACCGAGTCCGCGCCGCCGGTCCCGTTGTCTATTTAGAAGTGCAACATCCTTGTTTGTCTTGCAAGTTTAGTAGTTCGTCGGCGAATGCCTCGGCGGGGGTGCGGTAACCGAGCACTCGCATGGGCCTGTTGTCGGTTTCGTCGACGATCTCCTGCAGTTCGCGTGCCATGGAGGGGCGATGGGCATGCGTTTGGGCAGATAGCGGCGAATCATGCCGTTCCTCTTCCGACAGGTGCGAATACACCTGGCCCAAAGTGCAACACCCCTTCGTTTGGCTATCTGGACAATCTCCAATCTAACGGGTGCTGCACTTTCAATTAGACAACGGGCGTATGCGCACTCTTTAGCGGCATGATAGAGAGTAGCGAATTGTGATTCTCGCAATCTAAAGGGAATTGATGTTGTTTTTTCCTCGATTCATTATTGTGCAGACAGCCCATATGAACAGTGGAATTGCATAGAATGCGTATGATTCAAACTGAATATATAGGTATGCGAGAAGAATGAACCAACATATGTTCCGTCGGCTCCATCCATGATGGACCGCTACGTGTGCTAATACCAAGAGCAAGAAGTCCAAAAAGCAAAATAGACCAAATTCGGTAATGAAGCTGGCATAGATGCTCATTGTGAAAGTATCCGCTGGGGGATTTGCTAAACCATCGATTTCGGTATTGGGCGCACCGCCATGGGCGTCATACCATTGGCGGGCACCGGCGTAACCAGTACGCACTGCATTAGAGATATTGCCTGCGCCCCATCCAAACATGAAGTGAGATAGATCATGTTTCCATGACCACATGGGAGCGAGCATATGGAAGATTCTTGCACTCATCGATCCGTCACCAGCAAGTAATCCATTGGTGGCTAAAGAGTTTAGACGCGGATTGATGATAATTGCGCTCAATCCACCTGCTCCAAGAAGTCCTAAAGCACCGACGAACCCAGCTGTTACCTTACGTGAGTGGAAGTTGATTGTCGCTATCAGCCAGATAAATGTAGCTACCACTGTATCCAGTATGATTCGGGTGCCGGAGCCCATCGCAATTGCTCCAGCGGCAAATATCGGTATCAATATGCCAATCTTGCGGTCGCGGGTCAGCCAGAAAACTGGCAGGAGTACGCCGAACAGATGCATGCCGATATAGCTAGGCTCTGCGAACATGAATTGAGGACGAACGCTCGCATAGTTTCTATACAGAGCACCCCAAAAATATGCTTGTACTGGCTGCCAGTTCAGATGTCGTTCTAAAGCGATATATTGCAGTATCCCAATGAGGAATGCCACTACATACGCGGTGAATAGCGTAGTTAACAATGTTCGTACAGGTACATGTTTAATGCGGATCGCGATGTCGAGCGAAGCCAAGCACGCCAGCCCTAACAATATGGAGATGAATGACTTTGCGGTTGCGCTGGCGTGTGTTCCATATGACTGCCAGCCGTATACGGATGTGAGCACTAGTAGCAGGGGAAAGAGGAAGAACGGCAGGAAGCGTCGTGCGGTATCGCGCAAGTATCGCCAGTTGATGATTGTGTACAGGGTGAACAACCAGGGGGAGATTGGCGCCCAATAGGGGAGTGGAATGCCAATTTTTGTGCCATCAAATGGCAGCATGGCCACTGCGGCAAACATCAACATGTCTGATGGGGTGATGGTGATACGAGTCAGCGTCTCGGTCATTGCCCCACGCTGTAGCGCGGGGCAATGACTGGAGTTTCTGCGTTTTTCTTGAACTGACTTGTTGCCGAGCTGCGTATTGTTCGGTGTGGACATACTTGGTTCCCTCCCATATCCTCCGTGAGAACTGTACCAGTTGCATGTGTGGGTGAGGTGATGGGGGTTCGGTCAACCGTTCACTTTCATGAAGTACTTTTAAACTCCCACCAAGTAATTGGCAGTCGCTTACAAAAAATGAATAATCTATGGGCCAATCAGCCGTTTAGATCCTCTCCGTGGGGCTGGTGCATGTATTGTTCAACCCAAGCCATGCTGGTTTTTGGAAATTAAAAGCCTGAATTATCATTAATTCGAAATCCAGGCTTTTACAGTATTCGTATAATCGCGAATTAAGCAGAAATCACTCAGCCTTCTTGCGGCCGCGGCGCTTCATGGTGCCGGCAGTGGCGTTTGCGACATCAAAAATCACGGTCTTGTCTTCCGGGTAAGCAGTGCCGTTGACGGAGGCGAAAGAGACCTCGCCTTCTGGAGCTTCGACAAGCGTGAAGTACTTGGAAATTGCTTCAACAAGCACAGCATTCTTGATACTTACAGACGTAGTCTGCTTGCCCTCACCCTTGCTGAATTTCACGGCATTATTCGCCTTAGCGGTAGTCGGCGTGACGGCAATTTGTCTGGTTTTATCGTTAATAAGGATCTTAACTTGTGCTGGAAAATTCAGCACTTCTGCGGTGGCCTTATTAAAACGTACAACGGAATCGGTAACGGTCATTACCGTTTTGCCAACGGGCTTAACTAGCTGAACTTCTTCGAATCCTTGAAGCAAGGATGCCATAATATACTCCTTCACACTGCATAAATAGTATTGACAATTTTGATTGTAATGAATGATAATTTGAATTACAATTTTATATATCACATTCTCAATTTCAATTCATAATATGGAATAGGGGAATAGTGCTGTCGCAAAATATTGAGTGAGAATACATTGTGATTGCGATTGTGTACAGTTATTCTGCAGTCGTATCAAGGGTTTTGGTCATTGTTCACAAGGATACAAAAGCTCGAGAAGTTCCCCGGTAGGTGCTAAATTATAGACCATCTGTGAAAATTTCCCGAAGAGGTAAGGAAGAACATTGACCATCGCTGATTTGCTGCAGATTGTTCGCAAGCATCTCGCGTCTGCGATCATCTCGTTTGTGGTGGTGTTTGCTGCGGTTGCAGCTGTCACGTTCATCATGCCGCCGAAGTACACGGCTACGGCTGAAGTGTTCGCCACGTATGCCGGTCAGTCCGGCGAGACGCAGACCACCAACGATATGAGCTCGGGTGCCAATTATTTGAACACCCAGATCAAGACGTATCCGGAACTGGTGAAGACCGAAGCCGTGCTCCAGCCCGTCATTAAGGATCTCGGCCTGGATATGACCACGACCGATCTTGCCGGCGTGGTGACCGCTACGAACCCCACGAACACATTCATGGTGGACATCTCGGCGGAAGTCGACGATCCGCAGCAAGCGGCCGACATCGCCAACAGCGTGGCGAAGAACCTCTCCGATCAGATTTCCTCTGACCTGTACAACAACTCCTCCTCCAGCGGCTCTCCCATCAAGCTCACGGTAGTGCAGAAGGCTCAGACTCCTACCGGGCAGAGTTCCCCGAACATTCCGCTGTATCTGGCTATGGGCCTGATTCTCGGCATCATCGTGGGTATTGGCGTTGCCCTGCTGGAGGACATCCTCAACACCAAGGTGGACTCCACCGATGATGTGCGTGAGCTGACCCACGCTTCTTCGCTGGGTACTGTGCCACAGGCCACGATTCTTGACGACAGCCGCCCGGTCGTAGTCGCTCAGCCGGCCGGTAGCGAGGCCGAGGAATTCCGTCGTATTCGTACGAACCTGTCGTTCCTTACCACCACTGCCACGCAGGGTCATGGCCGACTGCTGGTCATCACCTCTACCGATCCGTCCGAAGGTAAAACCACGGTTTCCTCCAACGTTGCCGTGGCTCTCGCCGAGGAAGGCAAGAGCGTGCTGCTTATCGACGCCGATCTGCGCCACCCGTCCATGGCCCACAAGCTCGGCATTGAAGGCCACGTGGGCCTGTCTCACGTGCTGTCTCGCCAGGCGTCCCCGGCCGATGTCATTCAGAAGTATTGGAAGCCGAACCTGCACATCATGCCTGCCGGCAAGCGCCCGGCTAACGCCAGCATCTTGCTGAACTCCGATCTCATGAAGGAAATGGTCGAGCAGGCCCTCACCCAGTACGATTACGTGATTATCGATACTGCTCCGCTGTCCGTGGCCAGCGACGCCACCGTGTTCGGGCGTATGGCTGGCGGTCTGGTGCTCGTGACTGGTAAGGGCGTAGTGGAGAAGAAGGAGCTGGAGAACACCGCTACGGCTCTGCAGGCCGCTGAAGTGCCGATTCTCGGCTTCATCTTCAACTTCGCTGATCCGAAGAAGATACACTCGAAGAACTATTACTACTACTATTACGAGGACGGCAACAAGCGCAGCTCTCATAAGGGTGCCAAGAGCAAGGGCGAGAAGAAAGCCCGCAAGTAATAGTTTGGCGTTTGCCGATCGTCTTGCAATATGAACCGTGCGGTACTTCTGTGCCGCACGGTTTACTGTTATAAGACTGAGTTGTTGGATTTATGGTGCTGGCTGTATATCGAATAGTAAAGAATTGTGACATTCTTGAATACCAGCTGGCACGCTCGGCATAGGGCTGGATAAACTGACAGTTTGGAATGACTTCAATGATGCAAAGGAATGAGAAGAGCATGGGAACAGACGAACGCCCTGAACCGAACGCGGAATCTGGTTCCTCTACGTCGCCGGCTCGCGGTGACATCGTCGATACCTTCTGGGATATACCGCCCATCTCGTTCGACGAGAACGACGGCGGTATTACGCAGGGTGACAATGGTACGAGGACTGTTGCGGGTGGCGTTCAGTCCGTCTTCCCCAGCTTTGACGAAGTATTGGAATGGCCTACTGCGAGTGCAGCGAATACTGCTGGCGATGCCTCTTCCCCTTCCGATGCTGTGGCTACTGCCCCGATGACTTTTGCGGCACCTGATACTGCGGAAAGTGCTCAGTCGCCTCAGCAGGATAATAATGCGACGCTGCCGCTTTTTGCGCCGGTTCCTGAAGCCAAGCCGCAACGTGATAGTGCCATAGACGATCTGAACATCGACTTCAGCGCCATTGAACAGAACCCTGAGCCGGTGGAGGAGCCGGAAGAAGACCGTGTGGCAGAGACTCCTCGCGGCGGTAAGGGCGGCAAGAAGAGGACCAAGGGCATTGTCATTTCGGTGATTGTTGCGCTGGTGGTGATTGCAGCGATCATTGGTGGTGTATGGTACTGGCGTCTCAGCGAGCAGCGTCAGGAAAGCCATCAGCTGCATCAGGATGCGTTGACAGCATGTACTGAGGCCGTGGACCAGAATTCCACCGCTCAGAAGGCGCTGGCCAAGGCGTTGGCCGACGCCAAGAGTGCTCAAAGCATTACAGCTGATCAAGTGGCTGACGGCGCGACCATAGATACGCTGAAGAAGGCAATTGCTGCGGTAAAGAATGTGGAAGCGGTGGAGTGCAAGACTTCAGCTTCTACATCGGACCTCAAGGAATATGCCAAGACGGCCACTAGCCAGACCAAGACCGCCAAGAAGAACGCCACTGCGATTACTGCCGCGGCAAAGGCCGTGACGGACAGCAAGAACGCTAAGGATCAGGCTAACGCTCAGCAGGCGTTGCAGGGCAAGATTGCCGAGGCTCAGACTTTGCTGGACAACAGCCTGTATGCCGTCGACGATAATTCAACGCGAGTGACGCTGGAAAGCGACATCGCCAACGCCAATACCGTGCTGTCCCAGCAGGGCACTGACGTAAAGGCCATGCAGGATGCCGTCAACACGTTGACTGCGTCCATGGATGCAGTCAACACGTCCATGGCAAACTACAGTGCAGCTGTTGAAGCTCAGCGAGAAGCAGCGCGGCAGAAAGCTCTGAATGATTATTATGCACGATTAAGGCAGCAGCAGTTGTTGCAGCAGCAACAGCCAACACAGTCAGACGGTACAGACAATCAGGTGACGGAACCGAAAGATGAGCCGAAGCAGTAAGTGATTGTGCTAGCCTAAATTGTTAAAGGAACCGCGAATAACAGTAGTGCGCATTTCCACCATTTGCTGTTGCAAACCAGCTCAATATATGCGTGCTTTGTGCCGCTATGCCGTCACGGATTCGCATAATCAGTTGTGGAGGGCACTTCGTATGACACGGTAAAAGTGACCTCTAGGGCGTTGCATAATGCAAGGATTCGGCTGATAAGGCGCAGAAATGCCGATGCCGGTCCCCGATGATTGGGAACCGGCATCATGCGCATGAGTTCGCTCGGCGTTTGGGCCGGATTTCACTCAGCCTTCTTGCGGCGCGGAACCTGTTGTGTACGTGTTGATTTGGCTGGCTTAGTAGCTTTTGTGCTTCTGCCAATACGCGTACGCGCCGGAAATCGAGCCATAGCGGCCGTTGCAATAATTCACAAACCACTTGAACTGGGTCTGGTAGTTGGTCTGCCAGTCTGCACCTGCGGAAGCCATCTTGCTGCCCGGCAGCGCCTGCGGCAGGCCATAAGCACCTGAAGACGGGTTCGTGGCGGTGGGGCTCCAGCCGGATTCGTGGCTGATGATGAAGTTGGCGGCGGTGAAGTCGGCCTCGGAGTAGCCGTTGGAAATCAGGTAGTCATGCGCCCAGGACTGAATCTCGCCGACCGGCGTGGTGGTGCCGAGGCTGGCGGCGCTGGGCGAAGACACGGTGGCGGTGCCCACCAGAATCACCTTATCGACCGGAGCCTTCTTGACCCAGGAGGTGAACACATTGGAGGAAACGACCTGATCGCCGGAGCGGGTTACCAGAGACGTGGTCTCCAGCACGCCCTTCTCGCCTTCGGTCTCGACCTTCTCCTGGCCCTTGGGCAGGCTCGAGGTCTCCTTGCGCACTTCATTGAAGGCGATTTCGGTGTCGGTGGTCTCCACCGTGGTGTTGGCGCGGTTGATGGAAATGACTGTGGACTCGCTGACCTTGGAATCCAGGCTCGGAGTCACGCTGTCTTCCGGATCGAGGACGATATCGCCGGTTTCCAGCACATCCTTGACGGTGGTCATGTTGGCTTTTTCGCCGAGGACCACGCGAGACTTGCCATTGACCTTGACGGTCACGTAGGTGGTGCTCTTGAGCGCGCCGCGGGATGCCGAACGGGAAGCCGCACCATCAGTGGCGGAGAATGAGGTTGGGGTGATGGAAGGTGTAGCGGTGCTCGACTGATAGAAGTCGCGAGATATAACGCCTGCAGTGGCAATGAGACCCACTGCGGCCACGGCCGCCGCGATCTTCGCCCACTGGCCCCGAGACAGGGTTTTGACGAATGAGGTCCGCTCAGCGTGCTTCGACATTGCGCTCCTTGGTTGGGTACACACTGCTCTCCATCATAGGACGTCGAGTGGATGAATAAAAAAACCGTGGTGGGTGTTCAACCCGCCACGGGTGGCATATGTAGTAGTTAGCAGTGCGAGGAAGCGCTATATATGGGCTTTTCCACGCTTCCGTTGCCGCAGTGTGATAAGGCTTACTGCTGCTCCTGCGCTGCCTGCTGTGCTTTGGCGGCGGCCAGATCCAGCGCCTTGGCCTGGGCGATGAGATCGTCCAAATCGGAGGCCTGCAGCGCGCCGGCCTGCTGGAAGATGACCTCGCCCTGCTTGGCAATCATCAGCGTAGGCACAGCTTGAATGCCGGCAGCCTGAGCCAGATCCTGATTGGCGTCGATGTCCACCTTGACGAAAGCGATGTTCGCATTCTCCGGCTCGTTGGACGCAGCTTCGAAAATCGGGCCGAATGCTCGGCACGGACCGCACCAAGTGGCCCAGAAGTCAACGAACACGATTTCGTTGTCAGTAATGGTCTTCTCAAACTCAGCTGAAGTGATGGCGGTGGTGGCCATTGAAGTTCCTTCCTCAAACACAGTGCTTGATGCTGTGTACCAGTTTCCCAGCACCACCCAACATTTCGGCGAAAGCTTGTGCCCCAAGCTGAATGGATTGCGGGCGCATGGAGGCGATGAGGCGCTTTGTTGAGAATTCACAGACAATTTTTCGGTGAATTGTGCCCATGTTCATCAATGCGCGCGATAATGAGACCATGCCAGTCATGAATGATGAAGTGCCCGATGAGGGCGATTACGATGCCGGGCGTGGCCGCGGCGAATTCGACAACATCACGCCCGAAGACTTCATTCACGGGGGCGGTTCGGGCCATGGCAATCCTCCGGGGTGGCTTGGCCCGGCCGATATCAACCGGGCCCGCCACCAAATGCCACGGTGAA
>OATI01001164.1_pt1 | contig 13015 bp, 11 predicted proteins | sample 1494981 | NCBI WGS metagenome assembly OATI01 (sample SAMEA2579952, study PRJEB22360) | human gut metagenome
TTTAATATTACGGTAACTTTCAATTATCCAATCGCTCCCCCTTCATCCCAGTCGGCAGCTGTGGCCCGGGGTAGCTGTTTACACAAACGCACACGACAAGTTGCACAACCCCCGGCAGGAGGCTGCGTAACGATCGGTGCATCTGTTATAAGTTACAGATGCGATTGATAACTATGAAAAGGAAGTTTTGTTTATTATTTAATCAGCCAACAGTCGATATTACGGTTGGCGGCACTGAAAGAAGCACCTACCTTGATCAGTTTACGCCCGTCGGCACGGTAAGGGAGCGGATAACCTTTATCGTCGATTTGTGCAAGTGCCTCTTCGGCACTACCATTGAGTTTGAACTCGAACAGGTAGATATAGTCAGCCGTCTTTACTACGGCATCGGCACGTCCCCGGCTGCTATGTACTTCTGCTTCCGTAAACTGTCCCATGAGTTTGAAGACGAGATAGAACACCACCTGATAGTGGCGCTCTGTCTTTTCGTTGAGTTCGTAAGGGAAATCGGCAAAGAAGGCTTGCAATCGTGTCAGGAACTCTTCCGTCTGTCCGGCACGCAACTCTTCGACAAACCTACCGATATAAAATGGTGTTTCCGAAGCGGGTATCGGAGTATAGAACGGAGCGATAAAGTTGAGGAAGCCGTACTTTACTTCATCGTTGGGATACCCGAGGGTATAAAGCATGAATTCATCATTATATTCTTTGATGGTCAGGTAACCGCTTTGATAGATTACGGGAACCGGTTGCGAATAATCTGCCCGGTAGTCGGTCAGCGAGGCGGCACTCACCTGTATGCCATCGAGGTTACGCAGATCGTAGTTGGTCCGCTTCAACATATCGACCAGGAAAGAAGGCGTTCCGGTAGCAAACCAAAAGTTACCGAAAGAGCGTCCTTTCAATGCTTTCAGCACACTGAAGGGGTTAAACACCTTTTCGTCCTGCACCTGAAAAAACTTATAGCCGTCATACAGGCGTGTCAGTTTTTCCATTGTCTGATCGTAGGTCAGCCCATTGGTTTTGCCCATTGTCGTTAATTCGGGGCCGAAGGTGGCCTCTATCTCCGGGCGGGTCATGCCGCAAAGGTCGGTATAGTCGAGCCCGAGGCTGATATCATCGAGATGGTTCAGCGTGCTGGACACGTCCACCTGTGCAAACTTTGTCACGCCCGTGATAAAGACAAACCGCAGGTAGGGATCTGCATCTTTCAGTACGGTATAAAAGGCCATCAGTGTATTCCGGAAATTATCCTGTAACGATTTATCGTGAAACGTTTGTAGCAACGGTTTGTCGTATTCGTCGATCAGGACTACTGCGCCACGGCCGGTTTTGCGGTATGCGTTTTCGAGTACCGACATGAAACGGCCGGAGAAGGTTTTTGCATTCGGATTAGCCCCGTACAGGCTTTCCCATCTGGTGAGATGCAGTTCGATTAATGCCTCCAGATGTTCCGGTGTTTCATATTTCTCAGCATTGAGGCTCAGATGGAGTACCGGATATTCCAGCCATTCCGTTTCCAACCGGCTAATAGCCAACCCCTCGAAAAGTTCTTTTTTACCTTCGAAGTAAGCTTTCAGCGTAGACAAAAGCAGGCTTTTACCAAACCGTCGCGGACGGCTCAGGAAATAAGCGGCGCCGGTCGTTACCAGCTTATATATCTGATCGGTTTTATCTACATACAAATATTCTTCTTTACGAAGCTTATCAAAATCTTGTATCCCCAAAGGGAGTTTTCGAGGTGGAGTTATTGTTGCCATAATTTTTCAGTTCAGATACAAACATACAAAATTATTTTTATTCAACTCTTACTTCCATAGAAATCAATCTCATCATGTCAAAGAACGTTCAGGCCTAAACCTGCTTGCCGTCTGCTGACGGCTTTTTATTACGTAGCCATCTCCGCCCACGAAGCGGAACAAAGCCGGGAAACCGTCCCGGGGTGGCTGGGAAAGGAGCGTGGCGCCACGCTCCTTAATTTTTGTTCAGTTTTCTCAATAGCATTTTGCCTGGTTTGAACTTTACGCTGGTGCGGGGTAGGATAAGGGCATTTTCGCCGGTGCGCGGATTACGGCCCAGGCGGGCGGTTTGTTGCCAACGAGTGAAGGTACCGAAGCCCTGTAAGACGAGGCCGTTGCCGGATTCTAATTCGTCACCCAGAATATCGAGCAGGTTGTTCAGATAATGGCCGCATTCATTTTGTGTAATGTTAAGACGACCGGATAGCTTGTGTATTAATTCAGTTTTATTCATGAATAGATAATTGTTTAATTGTTTTTGTTGGTGAAGAAGGCCCGGCAAAAAGCAGGTCACCGGGCCTTCGGTGTTTACATTAATTTATAGTACAGGTAAAATTCTCTTTAGATAGTAGGAGTTAGCTCTGTCACGACATCGATAGTCAGATCATCACCGCCTTCAAGGGTGTTTTTCAAAACAATTTTGCCGTCAGAAATAGCATTAGTCAGATCTGTGCCTTCTACAATGCCGACAGTCAACGTTGCCGTGAAAGTTCCGTTGTTGGCTATTTCATCCGTTTTCGTAACGGTCAGCCAATCGGAAGTAGTGACAGTGTCGACGGTGATACCCGTATTCGACTTCACGGTCAGGGTGAAGGCGTTAGCAGTTGTCGGGGCGGTCATGGCCACTTTGTCATTGTTACCGGCACTGGCGACTGCGAAAGCATTGTTACCTTCGGTGCTGGTAAAGTCACTGCCTGTCAATGCCGTAATAGCCGGATCAACCAGTGTGACAGTTATTTCTGTCTTGCCGCCGCCATCGCCTGTAAAGGTCAATGTGGCTGTTTGTGCTAAAGGCAGACTTTGTGCCGTTTGTATAGTAATAACATGCTCTTTCGCTTTAGAAGCCGGAACAGTAAGCCAATCGCCGTTTGTAGCAGTTACCGTGCTCGCTTCGTCGGTTGTCAGCGTGATTGTTTGTCCTGCCGTATTGAACAGCGTTGCAGTAGTACCGACCAGCGTACTCAGGTTTCCGCTTATTTCTTTCAAGGCTACCGTCGGGCCGGCAGGAACAGTAGTTACCACTTCGATCTCTTTTGTCGTATTGTCGATCGGGTTGGTAATCGTGATCTTTCCGTCGCTCTTTGGAGCATCTGCCATACCCTCAGCATTGCTGATGGTTGCTGTGATGATGGTCTGTTTTTTGCCATCGGCTGTTCCTGCACCTGCTTCCGTTTTAACTTCCAGCCAGTCGCCGGTTGTCTTTGCTGCCGTTACGCCTTCCGGAGAGGTAACGGTAATCTTGACTGAATTGTTGAGACGTCCCATGAGACTTACTTTGGGAATACTTCCGGTTCCTCCGGTCATGTCCACTGTATTGACAATGCCGTCTACATTAAAGTTGCCGGCAACCAGTTCGTTCATATCCGGACTTTTCAGTTTAACCGTAATCGTTGTCTTTTCGGTCGAGGCGGTCGAAGTGAAGTCGACGGTAGTCGATGCCGGAAGTGGTGATTGTGCCGTGCCCAGTGTCAGGGTATAGTCGCCTTCAGCTTCAGTGACCGGACCATCGACTGTGAGCCAGGTATCTCCGGTTTTGACGGCGGCGCTGCTACCTGTTGTGATGGTCGGCGTTTCTGCCCGGTCGCTGCGGCTTTCCGCTACGACATGTAATTTGACAGTCTGATCGTCTACATTATAGACGGTTGCGATCAGTTTGTCCGGATCGAACTTGCTGAAACCGTTGTAATCCGATGCTAGTGAAAGGGCAGGCCCCTGTGTCGGTATCACGGTGATCTCTTTGCGGTCGCCACTGGCCGGATTGGTCAGGCGGATGATGACGGGTAGGAGAGGCTGATCGCCTTCGACTGCTTCTTTTACTGTTTTATAACCGAAAGTAGTCTCCATCGAAATCGCTTTGGTGATAGCGGATGGAGTGCGGTCGCCGTCGGCAACGATCCATTCGGCCGAACCGGCCTTATAGATAATCTCTTCCGTCAGTTCGGTGTTCGACCCCATTTTGAAAGCGAATTTGCTGTTTTCGTCGGTCAATACGCTGATCTGTCCGTTGTCGAGCACGTAAGCCCCGGTATTGCTGGCAGTCTCCAGTACGACGGGAGTCTTTGTGTCGAACTCGTTTTCCGGTGTATACTGGTCGATAGCCCCCTCGTTGTCATCCCAGTCGGCAACCAGGAGATTGAAGTCCAGGTGGTAAGCATCCGCCTTAGTGATCTGGATGGTGTAGCGGTGATTGTAGGCCACTTCGATATAGGTACCGATACCGTCTACGAGTTGTTGGAAAGGAATCTGGTAGGATGCATCCTGATTTTCCGTTTGGTTGACTGCATATTTCCCTTTCAGTGTCAGATATCCGTGGTCGTCTTTCGGACTGGGCCAGCAATAAAAGGCACCCTGGGTATGGTCTGTCGTATTTGCTGCATCGTCTTTGGTCTTTTGTGTTTCGGCAGAGACAGTCCGTTCCGGATAAGTGATGAGTTTTGCCGGATCGGTAGTCAGTGTCTGTATCGGGAAGAACTGTGCCCCGCTTTGTCCGTTGCTCATCGACATCTTCTCGACGGTGAATTTCGACTTTGAAGCATCGTTGATGATGTCGAAACGGGCTACCATACGTGAAAGTTTGAAGCTGATCTGCGTACGTGCCGCGCTGCCGAAATCGGTCAGGTCGAGTGGGGTAGTGTAAGCGCCGGTCATGGGCAGGGGAGCCTGCAGGATATCGTCTTCCGTTCCGGCTGCCGGGTCGATCAGTTTGGTATGCAGTTTCAGGAAATCAGCCAGGGTAGGCGATCCTGCCGTTACCAGGTTTTCCGCCTGTCCGGGTGCCGATTGCTCCAAAGAGGCGAAATCGGTAAAGGGAGTGATGTCTCCCGATGCCGGATCGGTCTGATAGAGCGTGGTACGGTTGGCTATACAATAGAGCTTGATGAACAACCCTTTGTTGAGTTTCAGCAACCCGGTGGTCTGGCTGCTGTTGTCGGGGTCGCTTATCAAATTGAAGCTGTAGGCATTTACTTTTGGCAGATTCACTTCCGAGGCATCATCACGGTAGTAATGAAGTTCCTGGAACGTGTAGGTGCCGTTTTCTTCGGTCGAACCGAATACGTATACATCGAGCGAATGGATGTAATTCTCTTCGTCGGTAGCAATCGGGTCGCCTTCGGCCTTAGTGCCGACCGACTTGACTGCCAATTTGTTTTTCAGGGTAAGCAGAACTTCCCTGCGGTTGGCATCGTCTGTTCCGTCCGGTGTGGGAGGAGTAGGCCGGTCCGTTATATCTTCGTTGGTACAGGCTGCCAGAAGCAAGGTTACCACGAAGGTAGAAAATAGATGTTTTATTTTCATTTCATTCTGAATTAATTGTTATTCAAAAGCTCATATACAATGAATACAATTAATTTTCAGAAGAAGAAGGCTATCTTTGAAGTGTCTTTATAAGATTCTTATCGTCTTGACGGCAATCCCATATAGCGAAAATGTCTATATGATTCTTGTCAGAATTTATTTGGTAGACAATTTTATAATAAGGATGAATAACCAATGAACGGTAACCGGAAAGGTTTTTGTTAGAAAACTCTTCCTGACGTCCCATAAAGGGATTCTGAGAAAGGAGCTCAATACAGTGTAATACATTATCCATAAACTTTTCTGCGGCTTTGCTGCTTCTGTCATTGTGATACCAAGTAGCAATTTCCGTGAAGTCATCTAAGGCTCCGTTTGTCCATATGATATTCATTTCCAAGAAGCGATTAATTCGTTCATCTTTTCGATTACTTGCTCCTGTGTGTATCGACGGGGATCTTTTTCGCGTTCCATTAGAATTGATTGCATTTCCTCGCGAGTATATTGACAGGGTGCCGGCTGTGAATCGGTAGCGGCTTTTTTAATTCGCTTTAAATAACCAGCCAGTTTATCAAGCATGTCCTCACTATTGATGTCTGTTAATATTTCCTTTACTAACAAAGCTTTTCGAGCCTCTAATTCGATTGTTGTCATAGCTGTAAGATTATTTATAGAGGCAAAGATAACATTCTTTTCTGAAAATCAATTGCATCATGTCAAAGAGCTTGTTTCTGTTTCTTTTTTATTTAACTGCCCTCTCTGAAAGAAACGAAGAGAAAAAGAGGGGGCCCTGTTATTTTTTCTTTAACGTAATCGTTTTAGTGCCTCCGTTGGTAATAGCGCTTTCAATGGAGATTACGATATCGTCTGTAGCAGAGTCAGTGCTTCCGCTTTGGATAAAGGCAATCTCGGCCGTTCCGTCCTCACCGATAACCGTAGGTGTAACTGTCTGTACCAGCCAGGAAGCGGTGTTGCCCGTGTAGGTGATCGTGCTGCCCTTGTATCCTTTTACGTTGATCGTGATGGGTACATACTTATGCGACACATCCCCGACAGTGGCATAATCCACATTGATTACGTCGCTATCTCCGCCGTCTACCGTGGCCGCAGTGTTGGTAGCGTCCAGCGTGAAGGTCGGTTTCGGATCGAGCCAGTCGATCGTCAGCGTAGCCACGCGGTCGGTGGAAGTATTGACGGCATACGCTCCGTCGTTATGTGCTGTCACCGTTGTGGTGGCCTTGGTCAGTGCACTGGCATCGTCGACGCTGATCTGCCATTCATTGTCTGCAACTTTCGTATAACTCAGTCCGGTAACTGTTTCGAGGGAAGCAGCTTCCGTGCAGGTCATCTTCACGGTGATCTGGCTGCCGTTTGCCTTATACATTGAGATGGTAGCGGCGGTCGGAGTCGCAAAGCTGGCATCCAATCCCTGGTTGAAGGCACTCCAGGAAGCTGTTGTCGTACCGGCGGCAAACTTAGGCTTGCTGTAGTCTTTGTGCAGGGTGATCGTCAGATTCGGAGTTTCCGAGTACTTCTCTCCCAGCTTATTGGTAAATACCAAATCGAAATCGGCAGTGCTGGCCGGGTCGGATACGGCAGTCAATGTGTATTGTGCATAACGTTTAAAATCTACGTCTTCCCAGGCTTGATCCTCAGTGATGGTTAGCCATGGGCAGTTGAGGCTGCCGGCAGTAAGACCGGCCGGTGCGTTGATCTTGAAGCTGTAGCCTGTAGTCAGGGCGTCCAGGTCGATATTGAGTTTGCCGGTGGTGATGAACGGTGATTCGGTACCGGCCGTATAAGTCACGGAAGCATTCTCGGCAACCTGTTCGAAAGCCAGGTTCGTATCGCAAGCTATCACCTTCAGTGTCGTCTTCTTGTCCGGATCAGCGGCATTGACGAATTCGATCTCTCCGTCATGGGCATTCGCTACATCGGAAACAAGTATTTTGCAGGTATAAATATACTCTTCTCCGGCTTTCTTTTCTACCTTCACATCGAATCCGGCAAGCGTTCCGGCTGTTACACCTTCTATGGAGGTGATGTCGTATGTCACATAACTTCCTTTTGTTCTATACAGGCGGGCTTCAGGCTCTTTACCGTCGTTGGCGGCTGTGGTCGTGTTGCCGAAAGAGTTTCCGTTGTCGACTAAGGCAAATACCGGTACGGCTTTCGGACCGTAGAAGTTGATCGTTGTCCAAAGCGCGGGATCGTAAGAAGCTGACTCGTTGATAAAGGTCAAGGCTAGCGGCTGTTTACCGGTAGCTCCTATAGCGGTCAGTTGGAAAGTAGTATACCAAACGCCGTCTTTCTCTTCATAAGCAGGGGGATCAGTCGTCAACCAGGCAGGTTCGCCTGTTTTGGTCACGGCGCCTATTTCTGCGCGAACTTTACCGGTTGCGGCTACGGTCATTTTGAAAGACTTGTCGTCTATCACTTCAAAATCGGTTTCCGATGTTTGTCCGTCGGCATCTTTGAGGGCTACAGGCAGGTCAGCTTCGCTTCCTCCGTCAACAGGCGCGAAGGTCTTTGTCGCATCCACCACGGGTGCATCATTCTCCGGCTTCACGATGATACCGCCACCCGATGTCCAGTCAACCACTTCGAAGCTGGCAAACACGTTCGACTGCGTTACATCTGAGATGCGCAGGGTATAGCGGTTGTTGGCATTGATGGCGATGTATTCGCCCTTGTCGGCACCTTCCGGTGTGCGAACGATCGGAATGTTATAAGTAACCTGCACCTGTTGAGAGGTGATCGGGCTCTTATAGGTTCCGTTGATGATCAGGTAGCTCTGATCGGTTGCCAGGTTCGGATAGACATAGAAAGCGCTTTCGGTCAGTCCTGTGTTGGCATTGGCAATCTTGTTGAATTCGACGTCTTTGTAGGTGGTCAGCTTGGTGTCGGTAGCCAGGTCGGCTTCTTCCACTTTGGTTGGAGCGGCGCCCCAGAGCGGTGCCGTTTTACGTGCATGAGCCATTGTCAGCGACGTGATTGTCAGGTTTGTTTTCGAAGCTGCGTTGTCGATGTCGAAACGTGCCACCAGGCGGCGCAAGGTGATATCCACTTTCGATACGCTGCCGCTGATCTTAGTCTTGCCGTTGCCGGTCATGAGCAGCGGTGTGCCGAGGATGCCGGTGTCGGTGTCGGTACCGATCGCTTTGGTGAACGATTTGATAAATTCGGTTTCTTTCGTGCCTGGTGTGGTGACGATACCATCAGCATCGGTTTCCACCTTGGTCAGTGTCGCAAGTAATTCGTCGGCTCCGTTTTCCCCGTAGAACTTGCCGTCGGTTGTGAGGTGCGAACCGTTGTTGGCCACACAATAGAGTTTGATCCAGGGCAATCCTTTCTTCTCGTTCGGATAGATGGATGCCTTAACCGAAGTGCCCGAAGCCTGTTTTTTAAACTTGGTAACGTCCGCATTGTCCGGATTGTAGGGCTGGCCTTCCTCCCAGGTTTCAAGATACTGATATTCCCCGTTCTCGGCATTGGCTGCAAAGAGATAGATTTTCAGATCTTTGATTTCATTTTCACTTTCGGATGCGGCAGCCTTGGTGTATTCCTGGCTTTCTCCGTTTCCGCTGAATGCGATTTGTAGTTCGGTGCGTCCGGCAATACTGCTACCGCCGCCACTTTCTACATCGTCGGAACAACTGGCTCCCAGGCCGGCGAAGGCGAGGAGCAGCATTAAACTTTTTACGTTCATGTTCGTTTGTTTTAAATTAAACATATTGTTAGTTGAAAAATTGATATTTGTCTGTTTTGGGGAAGTCGCTCCATCCTGTACTGGTAAGAGGCACTTACTAACGCTGGTAAGGGTGGCTTACTAGTGCTGGTAAGGGTGACTTACCAATACTGGTATGAGTGACTTACCGGATTATTCGATTTCCGGGCGGTCGCTACCGCCGCCGCCGTCACCCACATGTACGTCGACCGAAACCTCCCGGGGGTCTTTCAGTAGATGCTTACCGGCGCCGAACTGTGTGCGTACGGTGAGCAGGTAGTTACCGTCGGCCAGGTCGGCAGGAATCAGCAAGGTAAGTTCAGAAGGGTTATTTTTCGTGATCATATCGTCATCGAGCTTCACTACCGCTTTGCTTTCGGTGTTGGTCAGTGTGACGCCTACCGAGGCGTCATCGCCGAGCACTTTGAGGTTGGCTCCGCGTACGAAGAAGTTGCGTCCCGGGGTCATAGTGCCGTCTTTCAGGCCGGTCTTGCGGTCTTCGGTTTCAACGATATACATTACGTCGCCTTTCTCGCCGAGGATGCTGATGGTGGTTTGTGCGATTTCTTCGCGTATCACTTTATCCTGATTGAAAGCCACATAGATATTGTTTATGTCGGGATTCCACCGTCCGCCGTCTACCACCCCCGTCAGGCGGGGAACGGCGTAGAAGAGTCCGGTATTGAGTTGCCAGCCGTTCATGAGCAGTCGTGCACAGATGCGGTTGTAAAGAGTTACTGCATGTACGATGGTTTCGCGGCGCAGGCCGGTATCTTCCGCCTGCATTTCGTCATACACCTTGTTGATATCGGCCTTGCCGGTCGATTCGAGAATGAAGATTTTGTCTTTAGGATCTGGCGTCACCGTATTGGGGACCATCCAGACTTTTAGCGTATTTGCCATATTGTTCAAAATAGTGGTCCGTTGCCTTTGTAGCGCCGGACCGGTTAATACTAATGTTTTATTCATTTCAATATCACATACAGACACACGAAAAGCTGCGCAACCCCTTGCCGGGGGCTGCGTAACGATCGGTGCATCTGTTGTTAGGTTACAGATGCGATTGATAGGGAAAAGGGAGGGTTATTTCAGAAAGTGGTGTTTAGTGAAGGTGGCGATTTATCTTTCTATCCAATTCTCCAGTTGAATATGATTAATGTTTTGAAAATCTTTTAGGTTTTCAGTAACCATTACCATATCGTATACAAGGGCTGTACATCCTATCAATAAATCGAAATTATCATCCATAGGTGTACCTGCTGTGCGAAGACGGGCTTTTTCTGTTGCAAACATATCTATTGCGTCTGTAATGGGCAATACATTTATAGATTTGATAAAGCTATCCAGATTTTGTATCCGATGTTGTAAGCTGTTTTGTCGCCCTAATTCGGCTCCGTATTTTAGTTCGGCAACAGTTATTTCAGAGATAAAACAGTTATCCAGTCCTACTGTGTCAATCTTCTTATCCACATTATATTTTCCTCTAAGCAGGAAAATACAAATATTTGTATCGAGTAAGTATTTCTTCATAAGACTCAGATTGCTTCTATGTCATCTTTAAACTTACGGGATAGTCGGATTTCGTCAGTTAACCGGTCAGCATCCATAAAGTCTGAATCTTTCCAAACTCCGTAAAAAGAACTGGCCGAACGTATTTCCTTTTTCGTTTTCCGATGGAGTAACGAATTACTGAGTCGGGCAATCAAATCCAGTTTTACTTCGTCGCTTACGTCCTTTATAATGTTCCAGTAATCGTTAGATTCCGGCAATATTGCTATTGTTTTCATACATTATACCCTTTCGTATTATTTAAAATTACAGATACAAATATAGCAACTTTTGCTTTAATTAGGGCGAATTCGCCCTAATTAAAATAAGTCTCACAAGGTTTACTTTTCTCTATCAATCCCATCATGTCAAAGATCGTGTTTGATAATTGACATGATGGGATGGATATAGGAGGGGTCAGATGATATTGATTAGATCAAAAATCATTAATCGGGTAAGAAGAGGAGAATTCTCTGAGATAGTCAGGTATTCCCTTTCCTGTTGCTCAGTAGAGAATAAAGGTTAGAAGCCGTTTTTCTCATAGAATGAGATGATAGACGGATTATTATATGCGTCTACTACGATAAAACGACAACCGGTTTTATTCTCCGGACTTACAAACCAATCTTTTATAAAATCAATGAGTTCATTACCGATATGACATCCTTGAAATTCCTGATTTACACCTAACCGTCCGATCAATACAGCCGGATAGCTACGGCGTTGTTTTATAAAGGGAATATCCTGAGTTACTTTTTTCTTACGACTGTTAGGCAAAAAATTAGCTTTCACACTATCATTTGCCACCGTAAAAGCACATGTTATTATGGATAAAGGTTTGCATTCTTTCAGTAGTTCCGGTTTTAATAAGGAGAAAGTACAATTGTTCTCCAGAAAATTGTCTTTGTTCATTTCATATTCGCTTTTCTTAAAATGCGGTTTAATGAATCAAATCGCTTTTCGTTTTGGTTTGATTTCTGTTTGTTGCGGAAGGCAGCATCAGCCTTTTTAACGAAGTCCTCTGCTTCTTTTCCGTTTAAAACAGGAATACTTTTAATTGCCATTGCCATATTCGTTGTTTTTTATGTTATTTGCAAAGAAACAAAAAATATGATTAACTACCAATTGTTGAAAACTAAATTATTGAATAAATCACCTTTTCTTAACAGATAACTAGTTGATTAAACATATTCTCCCTCTTTCCAAGAGAGGATAAGCTACAACCTTTTTCCTATCAATCCCATCATGTCAAAGATCGTCCAGGCCGGAGCCCGCTTGCCGCCCGCTGACGGCTATTCTTATTTATGGCGTACGGTTATTCGGGGAAGCCGGGGGCTTCGAGTACGCGGTATTTGCGTTATTTATCTTTGATGCAACGAACGTTGAGAAGACTCGCTAGGCCAGCTCCGCAGCACTGACTACCACCGTGACTGGCATCATACCAATACCATTGGCTTGGATCTACAGTTATGCAGGCCCCATTTATATACGGATTATCGCTAGACCAATATGCCACCATTCCTTTAGCGTCACTAGCAATACCTTTTCCATTAGGATCTGCTCCAGGAAGAAATACATTTTTTAAATTGTTTTGATCATTCTGGACAAAAACACGTAAATCCGCAAAAGTAGGTAACTTCCATCCATCTGGGCATTTCGATTTTGCATCATTAAAATTAGCCAACCCTTCCGTTACCGGCGCCACCCAATATTTTGTCATTTCCAAAGCCGGGGCAGTTTTTCCCGTACTCTTTGACGTATAGGTAACCGTTTGATCCTTCACATTTATCGTGTATGTTTTTGTGCTGCCGTTATTCTGATAATTAGTAATTGTCAGTGCCCCGCTTGCAGCCGCATTATAAGCTGCATCCAGTGTATAGCTGGCAGTGTAAGCAGTGCTGGCAGCTGCCCCGTTTATTTTAAGTCCGGTTCCTGAAACAGAGACTTTGCTACCACCAGGAGATACTACTTTTAACGTTATTTGGGCATGATAGCCGGAGTTGCTTGACATCTTGACCATATTGATAGTCGTACCGTTCAGATTATTTCCGGTAGAAGAAGTCTGTTCCACACTGATGATCTGATAAACCGGCGTAACAGTAAATGTTTTCTCGGCGCCTCCCGTAATCTTGTTTGTCAAGGTAACGGTCGCTTTCTGTATGTTCGTTTTCGTTGCTATATCGTTTACAGTAGTCATTTTGAGTGCCTGGTTATTCGCTTTAAAATCAGTAGCGCTCAGATTGAACCAGGCTTGTCCGCCCGTACCCCAGTTCACGGAAGCCGTACATCCTTCGGGTGAATTGATTGTATTGGTCACGTTCTGGTTGACTAGCGTATTCAAGTTAACGTTATCGGTAGCCGTAATTGTTGTAACCGGTGCATTTACCGTATACGTAGTAGTAGCCTTTGTCTCGTCCGATTTGTTAGC
>OATI01001174.1_pt1 | contig 12941 bp, 2 predicted proteins | sample 1494981 | NCBI WGS metagenome assembly OATI01 (sample SAMEA2579952, study PRJEB22360) | human gut metagenome
CTACCCCCTGCACTCGGGACTTTCACCCGTTAGAACGCGCTCATGCCGAGCGCACCAACAAGCACCGCATCAGCCGCGAATCGGCCGTAGCGCTTCGTCTGACGGGCCACCATCCAGCGTTCGCCCAACAGGTTCAACTGCATGTTGAAGTAGTTGTAGAACACCAGCAGAGAGCGCCACAACGGGCTTCCGGTCTCGACGCGGGAGACGGTCTCCGGATCGAAAGCACTCTGCGTCGTGCGCACTGCGCTGTCGGCATCACCGATTGCATCTTCCTCCGGCCGGCCTTCAGCAATGGCCTTGTTGTAGGCGGCAAGCCACACCGGCACGTCGACATACTGCTGCGTCACCGTCTGCAGAATGTAGGCCTTGCTGCTGATGAAGTCTCGCAGTTGGTCCAGTTTCTTCGGATCCTGCGGAGAGGCAATGCGCTCGAGCTCGGTCTGGAACTCGAACGCGCGGTCCTCGAGTCGTGCCTTCATGAAGACAGACTTTTCCATCACATCCTTGACCACCTGCTTCGGGCTCTGCATCAGCGTAAAGAGCGCATTGGTAATGTTCTCCACGCCAACCTTAGAGAGCGCCACAGAGAGGCCTGTGGTCTGCTGAAGAGCATTCACGAAGTTGCCGGCCATCAGGTTCATGCCGGCAAGACCGCGCATGCGATTGAGCCAACGGCCGAACTCCGTAGTCGGAGTGCCGACAGTCTGCTCGACAGAGCGCTTGAGCCACGGCGCAAACATCTCGTTGATCGCCTTACGGTCAACGGCATTGACGGCCGCCTTGAAGGCCGGATCACGAAGGATCTTCTGCACCTGAAGGGCCGCCGGCGCAATCATGGCGAACTTCATGGCTTTCTGAATGTGCGAGCCCACGAGGCCGACATTGAGGCGCAGAGGACGCGTCGCATTGGTACGCTCGTGCGAGAAGCCGGGACGGGTGACAGGGAACATCTCAAAGAAGTCCGCCTGGTCCATCAGTTCCTTCTTATCGAAGGCCACCTGGTCCTCATGGACATCAGGATCCGCCACAGCCGGCACGTAGCCGCCACGGAAGGCCAACTCCTGACCATTGGCACCCAACGGAAGAGTGAAAGGCGTGGCCTCAATCTCCTTGAAGTACATGCCGTAATACTCGAAGTAGGCCTTCTGAATAATCGGCTTGGTGCCTTCAAGCAAGTCCCAGATAGCCTGAATGGCCTTCATGTCCTCGAGCGTCAGGATGCCGGTCTGGGCCGCCTGTCGGACAAAGTTGTCCCAGTCGGAACTGTCAAACACCTGGCTGCCGTCAGCCTGCTCGACCATGGCACCCCACGGGAGGCCTTCGTCACCACGGCCGCCGAGAAGGAGCTTCTTCTTGTTCGAGTCGTTGCCGGTATGGAGCATTGCGCCAATGAACTCAGCCTTGCGGTCGAACGTGTAGATCACGCGGCCGGCCTTGTCCTTGAACTCAATGTCGCGGACGTTGGCCCAGTTATCCATCAGCGGGCGGATGATGTCGTTCAGGGCCTTCTGCAGGCGCATGTTCTCAACGCGGTACTTGGCGGCGGCCTGAGCAATCGGCCTGAAGATGTACTTCTGGAAGGGCTTGCCTTCATTGCCTGCGTCAGCACTTGCGCACCAGGACTCCACACGGGAAACGAAAGCCTTGATCGTGTAGAGAAGCTTCGTGCGGCGCTCGTTGTCCGTAACAGCACGATTCACGCCAAACGCCACGGGCTTCAGCTTGAGGCTTTCGAGCTGGGCCACGAGCTCGTCAACAGCATCCTCCACTTCCATACGACGGCCATCAAGGAGAAGCGTCTTCTCTTCGATCGCGAGGCGTTTGAGGCCCTGAATATCCTCGAGAATCTGCTGAAACTGCGCCACGGTCATCTTGCCCGGCTCAATGCGCACCTTGGAGTGCTGGTCAAGGATGGCCTGATAACGGGCGTACTTTTCACGCTGCTTGTCGTCTGCGTACTGGGAAACCTGAAGCAGGTACCGGGTAGCTTCTGACGGATCCACGCCCTTGGGCCCGTTGCCGGTCTGCACCAGGATCGCGCGAAGGTAAGCAATGACGCCCAAGTCGTAACCGGCGCTAAGCTTCTTGTCGGTCCTAAAGGCGAACTTCCTGAGATCGTCGAACTTGCGACGGCCCTTCTCGAGGTCCATGGCCAGAAGTGCGGCCTGATGGTTGACCATTTGGATGCGCTTCTGTCGGATCGCCTCTTCTCGATTGCCCTTGGCGAGTGCGGCAAACGCCTTACGGCTGGCGGCTGCTGCGGCCATCATGAAGCGCTTGGCGCTGACCTTGGCTAGCGGCATGTCTGCGAGCATATCAGCCGCGGCACGACGAGCGGCCTCAACGTACACGGAGGAGCTCAAGCCATCTTTGCCGGCGAGGTACTTGAGCTCAGTCGCGAGCATGCGTGCACGTGCTTCCGTGATCAGGGCCTCGGTGACAAGGCGATCCATCTTGACCGGATCGAAGAATTCACTATGGCGCTCCTTGCACCGACGCTCGACCTCCTTCTCGATGATCTCATCCTTGTCCGCGGCCGTCAGCAGAGCGCTGATCATGCGCTTGACAGACTTGAAGCGAGCAACCGGATAGAGAAGCTTGCGCGTGTCCTCGGGCGACAGGCCGCCCTTGCGGCAGACGTGCATGGCTTTAAGCTTTTCGATCGTCTCATCGCCGATGCCAAAGCCCTTCAGCGAGTCAGGATCCATGCGCAGGTTGTCAATGCCAAGAGCCTTGCCGCCGGTGCGCAGAGCATCGTAGGCAATGATCTCAGGACGCTTCTCGACCTCTATAACGACTTGAGCGTGGACCTTCTTTCGAATCTCCTTTCCCTTGCGCTGAATCTCGCGAAGCTTGCGGCTGCGAGCATTGTTCACCCACTTTTCGTCGCGTGCACGTGCGGCCGTCAGCCTTTCGGTGCCGGCATTGAAGGCCTCATCGCGGTCACGCTGAAGGGCATTCCAATCTTCGTCAGACATGCCTTCCGGCTTCTTTTCAAAGAGCGGAGTGAGGCCCACAACGCGCTCAGCCTCAACCATGTTTTCCTCGGACGCAATCATGCGGTCCATCACACGCTTGACCTCAGGAGAGATCGGCGGCAGCTCCTCATTAAAAAGCTGGCGATAGGTCTCACCCAGCGAAGTCTCGACGCCTCCATAGCGACGGTAGACGCCACGGATCCAGCTGCCAAGACGGCTGAAAAAGCCCTGCGTCTGCTTCGTTGGCGCGCGGCCGGTCGCGAGATAGAGCTCGACGCTGTAGGCAAAGCGTTCGTGAAGCTTCGTCTTGTGCTCGTGGTCAAGGGCCTCCCATTCGTCGACGGACTTGAGGCCGAACGTGTCCAGCATGGTCTGTACGTCCTCGAGGACCGTTGCGTCCACGCCTTCCATGCGTGCCATCTTGAACAGGTTTTCGAGGTACCAATGTCCCATCTCGTGCGAGAACGTAGAAAGGTCAGCCTGAGCGCCCAGTGTGATGGTATTGCGGGACGGGCTGAACGAGCCTCGAGCGTCGTCCGTCTGAGCGTATGCACCCTGCACACCCTGTGCCGCCTTCTCCAAAGCCTCTTCGAAGAATTCGTCGATCTGGTCAGGGCTTGCATGATCGAACTCAGCGTCGTCAACGATGCGGCCTTCCGGCGTCTGTAGAGACAGCGCAAGGTACTTGCCCTTCGACACCTTCTTCAAGATCTTCAGCTGTTCCGGCGTAGGCTTACGAGCTACGGACGCGATGCCGACGATCTGGTCAAAGCGCATGGCGCCGGTGCGGCCCATCCACTTATACATGGCGTCAGAAGGACTGTCGTAGTCATCTATGACCTCTGTAATGTCCTGGTGGTCAACCTGTCGCTGACCGGCAATGTCGCGCTCATCGGCGCCCCAATGGCGGCCAGAGCCGTCAAGCATGCGGCCGTCGGGGAGGATGTAGAAGGCCTCCTTCGTATTCTTGGTGGTGCCGAAGTTTTCGACGGCACGCTCAATCAGCTTCTCGTCAGGCTTGAAATCCAGCTTCTTGATCGACTTTTCATCCCAGATCACGAAGCTTTTATCACCATCGTCACCGGTAAACCTCAGGCCCTTAATGCCAAGGCTATTGAGCCTTTCGGACGCGAGCTGAGCGTTGCCGGCGAGCTCATCGTTTTCGATGTCAATCAGGTAGTCATCGGGTACGTCATCAATCTCCTGGAATCCCTCCTCGAAGAGAATGATCTGCTGATAGATCATTCGTCCGTTCCAGCTTCTCGGGATCTCGAATCCATACTCGTCATCAAAAAGCTCTTGGATAGCGTCTCGGACGCGCTCGGGCTGTTCAGAGATCGTGGCTTCCTCATCGATGAGCTGATCGTCCTCGGGAACGTCAACCTCATACACGTTGCCGTTATCGTCCGCGACCATATTGCTGTACTTCTCCGCCACCTTGCGGTCTGCAGTGAAGTAGAGGCCGTAGCCATGCGTAGCCTTACCGGTGCCTTCGCCAACGTGATCAAGGCTGAACGCGTCAAAGGTCGAGCCTGTGCCGTGGAACGCGGTCTGCTGATACGTTCTCCCGTCGTAGACGTTGCCGTACTTCTTCAGCTTCGCGAAGACATCTTCGCCAATGATCGCCTTAACCTCAGCTTCTGCAGCCGGCGGGTAATTCAGGCTCGAACCGTCTTTGGAAACTTGGACAACTCTATAGCCGTACTTTGACTGCAGGTCTTTAATGGCGCTGACCTGCTCCGGATTCAGCTTGTTCGAGAAGAGATTGACGTATGTGCCCTTGATGCCGGGCTTCATGTTCCCAGGCGGGAAAGTAAAGGTTCCCTTTTGCTCAACCTCGACCTTGTGTTCGCCTACAAGGCAAACCGCACCTTGCTGCCAGCTGTCCACATACGGAATGTAGTATCCGTCGAAGCCGGCCTGCATAATCGTGCGCTCGACGTTCTCACCCTTGGCGTTAGCCTCAGCGACAATTCCGAGCGGGTCTTCCGAAGTGTTGTAAACGTTATCGAGATGAACGACGTGAATGTGCGTTCCGACGCCACGTTCCGGAATGACGCCGGCATCGGCGTCAGCATAGAAGAACGTGCGATGGCGGATATCCTGATTAGCTGCGTCGCTCAGACGCTCGGCTTCTCTCCCTCGCAAGCCGGTACCGTAGAACGAGGAATCAAGAACATCTCGCCCTTCAGAAGAGAAGTGGAAACCAAGCACAGACGTTGAGCCGGGTATCGGCTTGCCGTAGTGCTTGGCCGTTTGAAACTCTACGCTTTTGTCTGATAGTGCTCCATCACGAAGCGGTAGGCCGCTTCGCACAGTCTGTCGTTGGCCTCGATCTCCTCCTGAGACGGAGGCGGATCCATCGTCTTGTTTGCGCTCGATTCTGCGCTGGATTGCTTCTTTGACGAGGGCGTCTGTCGCGCTCTGAAGATTAGCATCGTACCCAGCGGATGCTTCTTGTCGAATTCCGCCTTCTCTTCCGGAGTCATCTCTCGAATCGGCATTGTCTTTTTCCTGTTCATTAAAAGGCTCTAAGAAGCCCGTGTAAGCATCATCGACGCCGTACGTTATGGGGTCCTTAAGCGTCGCAAACTGTTTATCAAGGCCATCCTTGATCTCGTCAATGTTCTTCGCATCAACAGAGATCAGCATAACGCCTTCGGCCGTCGAATGGCCGACAATCAGGCGCTCGCCTTCCTTGTCGCGAACCTTGTCAACGTGGTTGACATACAGATCGTCAATCTGCTCGGTCGTATAGCCGGGAAGCGAGATGCGGATGATCTTGCTCTCGAACATGCCTTCGCCGTTATCCGGGCTAATGGCCATCACAGATTCTTGCCGCAAATATGATGCTAACAGACGGCCGGATTTTACGTAATCCCCTCCATCCGCTATGTGGCAAAGCAGGGAATAATTGCTCGTTCCAAGATAGCCGCCGCGCTGAAGAACGGGCTCGCTGATGTAGGTCTGCGTCTGCGCCGCGATCTGCTCGAGCACCCACGGCGCCACCTCCTGAGTCACCGCAAGTTTGTCTTCCGGCGTCAGCTGGTCCCACATGGCCACGGCCTCGGCATCCTTTGGATCAGGAGCAACCTCAAAGGTCAGCACCGGCTCGGGCTTGGGAGGCGTAATGTCGTCGTAAAGCTTGACGTGCTTGCGGTCGTAGGTCTCCGTGATCTTGTCTGTGAACGGGGTTTTCTCCCACGCGAACTCAGAGAATCCGCCGGCAACGTCAAAGATCTTGTCTCGGGCTTCGTCAGCGGTAATCTCGCCGCGGTCATGCGCGGCCCAGATTTCCTCTACAGGCTGGCGGAGCTCATTCTTATCGTCACTCTCAAACAGAACGCGAATAGCCTCCCACGTGATGGACTGCATTTCGCGTGGGCTTACACCGCAACGCTCTGCGGCACGACGATACGCCTCAAAGTGGAACGGATACGTGCCGTTCTGACCGGAAGCCGCGTTCTTGATCGAGCCGAAATTTTCCTTTACGGACTGCGATACAGAGCTGACAACAGAAAGGGTGTCGGCACCAACGGCGTGCGTGTCGACCGTGACAGCGTTGATGTTCGAAGGGTCGTAGATATTGTTATAAAAGTCTCGAACCTTGAACTGAGTGCCAATCTTCTCGCTGATGTTCGCAACGCTTCCGTCAACAATCACCGACAAAGCCTTGGCAATCGTTTCCGTTCCCATGAAGAATGCTCGCTTTTCCGCACCCTTGTCGGTCAACTCCTTGCCGCCTACACCACCTTCAGGAGTCAGCACGTTATAGGAACTGGGATTATGAACGGCGTCATACGTGCGAACCCACAAAGCGGCCGCGCGAAGGTTGCCCTCGGAGATCAACTGTTCAAGCGTCTTGCCTCTGATGTCGGCGTACTTGAACTCTTTCTCCTTTAGGCAGGCCTCCCTCAGGGCCTTGCTGTGCGCACTGTTCGGCTTGCTACGTCTTGCGCCAAAGTAGATGTCAAGCAGGCGCTCGGCGTTGGTCATGTTGTTGAACCAGCCGTTCTGAGGCGAGAAAATCGCAATAACAGCAGCTGTCTGGCGCACGTGCAGGCCATATCGTTCAGCCCATGCAACAGCCGCCTTGTGTCCGCCGTCGTACCACTTGCGCGCGCGGTCACGCTTTTCTTCAGGAACCTTGTTGAACAGCCATACAAGGTTATCCGCCATGCGCTCAATAATGGGCTCAATTGCCTCGAGGCCACCCTTGCCGTTAGCCGCACCCTTCATGCCGGGAAGCGCAAGAAGTGCTGCGGCAACCTTCTCTGTGAACTCGGAATTCTTGAGCGCTTCAGAGTAGCTTGCCCACGCACGAACGAATGCCGGATCTGGATATTCGCCCTTTTTAACCTGCGCCTTCGACGGTAGTGCGGCCGAGACGCGCTGAAGATATTCGTCCCCGGCCGGCTCGTCATACTCCATCGTCTCAGCATTGAAATTGCGTCCGCCTTCACGGCCGTAGTCGTACGGAATCTCAGCACCGAGTTCGGCATTCTGCTGATCAATCACAGAGCGTGCTTCCGCGTCGGAGATGATGCGCGTCGGCCTGAAGGCGCCACCAATCATCCAGTCGAGGCCGGCCTTGCGCTTGGACTTGTCAGCGTTCGTGTAGAAGCGGTAGAAGCCGTCCGTCGGCATCTTGGTAGCGAGGTCGCCGTCAGCAGTCGCATCGGCTTCGGTCTGGTAATCGATGTCCGCCGGCATCTCGCCTTCGACCCAGACCATGTCATCAGCACGGATGTCCATGGCGCCGGTCACAGAATTGCGCACAGCAATCTGACGCATGGAAGGAGCACTGGCTGCGTGCCAGCCGGCACGGAGTGCGTAAGGCGTCACTGCGCCGGGACCGTTGAGGCCGAGGTTGTAGTAGCGTCGAGCGTCACCGTAGCGCTTGGATGCGCGCTTCGCGTCGCTGGAGCTTGCATCCTTGATCTCCATGAAGCGCATGCCGTGGTCGGTAGCCCACTTGATATCAGCCTTGCCCGGACGGGTACGGTTGGCCCTGCCCTTCACTTCGGGATGTGCCGCCACATACTCTGCGAACGTCATCGTATTGTCGGACGCGTTGTCGCAAAGATGAATGCCGGTAGGCAGAGTCTGGAGCACGCGCATCTCAGGCGATTCAGCGTCATACCAGGTGCCCATCTCAATGGGCGTAGCAGAGTCAATGAACAGCGCGTAGAGGAGAGGCTGGCCGTTGGCGTCACGCTTGACCTGGCCATTCTCGTCACGCATGATGCGCATCAGCTTGTAGACCTTGACGGTCTTTTGGGGCTCGGCCTTCGTGCGCTTCTGATAGAGCGAATCATCAGCCGCCTGAGACAGCCCGTCGCCACCGCCTGGGGTATTGCCGGCAACGACTTGCGGGACAAGCGCGTCGATCTTGTCAACGGGGATATTGGCACGCTTGGCCAGGTTGATCACCATGGCCGCGGCCATCTTTGCCTGAGCACGGGCCTCGCTGGGCTTGAACCGAGGATTCGCAGCCACGATCTGCGACTGCAGCCGGTCAACAATCTCCTCGGACTTTTTCTTCAGCTCAGAGTTCTCAATGCTTCCGAGGAACTTGTCCGCCTCTTCTTCTGAAGTGAAGGTGTGCTTGATCAGGTCCTTCTGCATCGCGCGGTATTCCTGCGCGACGCGCACGGCCTCTGCATAGCTCGGAGCCGAAGGATCAAGGCGAGCATGCTGCTGTAGCTGCATGCCGAGAGGAGAGCCGGCAATCGACTGTGCGAAGGTCTCTGCCTCCATTTCAACGTCACCACCGTTCTCAAGTGCCGTCTCAAGCTTTTTGGCAACGTCAGGGAATGCGGCTCTCAACTCGTCAATGGTGACGCCGGCCTCCTGCATGGCCTGAGAGAACTCATCAGCACGCACATAGACAGTGTGCTGTTCGTTGTCTTCCGTCTTGCCCATCTGCGTGGCAATGAAGGAACGAGCGGCCTCATACGGATTACGCGCTTCCTTGATGTCCTGGGCGGCCCCGTTGAGATTGCCAAAGAAGTCAGCGCCGGCCTTGGCCTGCTTGACCTGACCGTAGTACATGTGAGCCGTGAAGCCGCCGCCGAGAAGGCCCAGCGTAGCGGCACCCTTGAACGTGCTTACAGCCGTATCCCAGAGACGGTCGTAGATTTCTTCTTCAGTTGCCGGATCCTTCAGCAGGGCGCCGATACTCTTGGCTTTTTCTTCGGAGTAGGCCGTAACGACTTCTTGGAAGGTCTCCGTCAGCACCTCCTCCACGACGCCAATGCCAAGGCCCTTGATGCTGGCTGCGGCCGCGTAGCCGGGCGTGATCGGAGCGAGGCCCTTAATGTGCTTCGGCGCATACTTTGCCACCATGCTTCGCAGGAGAGGCGAGACTGCCTTGCCCAGGACCAGAGTACCAACAGCTTCAATAGAGCCGTTGATCATGCCAACCTGATCTGCCAGGTCACGAGCAATTGAGTCCGGGACCTTTTCCTGAATCAGGGTTTTGTAGGCATTGCCGCCTTCAATCTTGGACGACGATGAGTAGATGCCGGCGAGCATCAGAGGAGCCGTGATGGCCGTGCCCACGCCGGTCATCGACAAGGCGCCGGCAGTGGCAGACGTAGCTGCCATCGTCGGATCCTTGAAAGAACCCGCCATCGTGCCCAAGAACTGTGAACCCTGGAAAAGCCAAGAATCCTCGTAGGTTGTCTGATACGCCCCCATCTTTCGGTCGTTCTGAGCAGAGCGCTTCAAGAACTTATCGTCAAGCTCGATTTCCTTTTCCTTCACGCGATGCCACGTCAGGCCTTCGTCTGCAACGATGTAGCCGGTCTCAAACCCTCGCGCGAGTGCACCAACAGCGCCGCTGAAGCCGTCCGGCTCCGGCAGTGTCGTCCCCGGTCTAGCAATCGGCACTACCGGCTCATCAGCCTCGATCTTCTCTGCATCCTTGCCGAAGTCCGGCATGTCCAGGTTGTGAGGCGTATAGCCATATCCATCAAGAAAATTCACAATCGCTCCTTAGTCCGCGCCGCCCTTTTCGGGCTCTTTGGGTTCGTAGACGGTCTGGTTTCTGAAAAGGCTTGCGAAGAACGGACGCGGAGTAACGGTCAGGACGAAAGGATTTCCCTTCTGATCGCGCAGCACGTCCATTCCACAAACGACGTAGAACTTGTTTCGTTCGGTTGAGTTCTTCAGCTGAGCCGGGCTCATTCCGTCGAGGTACTTGGCAGCGGTCTCTGGTGTCAGCTGTTTCTTCTGGTCTGGGTAGTAGAGGCTCGTGCCTGATTTGCGTAGTTCTCGAGCAGTGTTCTTGACGGCGAACTCGACGTCACTGATGTCGGCACCTTCATAGAGGCTGATTGGAGCGCCTCGATACTCCGTGCGAACTCCTGCCACGGCCTTGACTGCCTGATCGATTGCCTCAGGGGGCGTCAATCCGGAGCGGACGATCTTGCCGGCGGCAATGTTGCGAATGGTCATCTCAACCTTCGAGCGCATTGTCGGATCCGTGTAGAGTCCATTAATGCCGGCATAGATAGGTGCGCTCACCTTGTTGAAGTCCTTTTCGTTCGTGGCCGCCTGGTCACTGAGCTTGACGCGGCCTTCTGAGATTGCGCGCTGTCCCTCAAAGTAGTCCGGCAACATGGACCGGAGATTCGGATCCGCATACAGCTTGAACGGGACCTCGAAGTCGTCACCCTTTTTCATGCGACCTACCTGATTTGTGAGAACCTTGACAGCATCTTCGTTGAGGTCAAGAGACTCCACAAAGCTGTAAGCCTGATCGCCATCCAGCTTCTTGAATGTCGTACTAATGGCGGCAACTTCGTGATCAGAGAAGAGCACCGGTTCTGTGCCGTACATCTTGGCCAGGTCGCCGGCCATAGCTGCACGGTGCGCAATCTGCGTTGACGCCTTCCCTAAATCAGAAAAGTCAATCTGCTCATAGCCGGCCTCTTTTCGTGCAATGGCATAGGCAACCGGATCACTCTTACGACTCTTTTGGACAGCCTCTTGCGCCTTTACAAGCGCGTCGCGATTCCTGATTTTGTCTGCGTAGTCCTTGTCGCCAACCTGAGGAGTAGCCGCACGGATGACGGCATTCTGGGCTTCAACCGGCATAGAGGCGAAATTGTGGACAGCAGCAGCCGTTGCAACATCTCGCCGGTAATCCGAGTACATGGCCTGGCCATCTTTTTCTCCGTATGCATCGATGAATGCACCTTCGTCAAGCATGTTCGGAGAGGCACCGGTCTCCTGCGCCTCGCTCAGCGTGTTCTGAACTGCGTCTTTAAGTTCCGATCGCAGTTCTGTCTGCTTCTGCAGCTGACGAGACTGGACCGCGGAGAAGAGTTCTGCCTTGCGCGCAGGCGAGAGCCCGTCCACAAGCGGAATGCCTGTGTGGGCGGTTTGAACCGCGTGCCATAGGTCGGCTTTGTCGCCAATGAGCGGCTTGCCTTCTGCCAGCTGTGCCGCAAGCAGGACCTTCGCAGACTGCCAGAGAGACGAATCGATCTTCGCCTGCACATCTGGGCCGATGTTCCCTTTCTCGTCCTGAAAGGCCGCAAACGCGGTCAGAGGATCGACCTGTGACCACTGCTGAAATCGGCCAGCCTGTACCAAGTCATACGTACCATTCTTGAACTTCTTCTTCGTGTCTTCATCCATCCCAAGCAGGTTTGCCTGGTAGTCGACTTCATCGCAGATAGAGCTGTAGGTGCGATCAACGTACTCTGTGTCGTTGTAGTTGACGGCCGCGTCATCGATGAGCGCTTCGACTCGAGATTGCGAAGATGTGATCTCGTACTTTCTCTGCTGTTGACCGGCCCACTGCTGCGCACGCGTCTGAGCATTCGTCATGCGATCAACCGCGCGAGACTGCACGGCCTCTCGAGCCTTCGGAGACAGATTGCCGAGGATTTTCTCGACGTCCTTCTGCATCCCCTCCATCGCCGGCTGGTAACCGCTAATCGCGTTTTTGCCCTGCTGAAATAGGTAGCCCTTCTCCGGATCGTTCATGTATCCGTTAATGGTCCTGATGATTTCGCGTTCTGCGTCATCACTTTCAGCCTTGACGGCCCTGGCCTCCTTGGCTTGCACAAACTTGACCGCACTATTCGTGAGGTCCTTCAGAGGCGTGAGCGCCTCCTTCATCAGCTTTCCGTAGTCGTAGTTCTGTTGTGGCAGCTGAAGAGGCACGCTGTTTGTCGCGCCGGCATCCCGAACCGTCGGGATGTTGCTGTTAAAGGTAGGAACAATCGGCATTTAGAACCCCTTGCCGTTGGTGAGAACGCCATTGGAATCGACGTACCATTTGCTGTAAGAAGTGGGCGTGCTGGAATAAGGTTTGGAGACGCCAACGTACGTAGGCGAATCAGAGGCTTGGTTTTGTGCCTGTCCGCTATTGGAGCCAAACAGACTGCCGTTCGAGAGTGCGTAGCTGGTCAGAGACTGAGCCGCGCCGTTCATGAGCGTTTTGCCAAATACGGCCCACTTGTTCTGCACGGCCGCCTCTGCCATGTACGACTGGCCCATGTAGTTGGACGCCTGACGTCGATACCCCCACGCCTGCGAGAGCGTGTTGGATTCGATCTGGTGAACGTCCATCTCCTTGATCAGGTCTGTAGACGCCTGCATTTCTGCGGCGCTACCAACCCCGATGGCGACGCCATTGGCAGCAAGGGCCGCACGTTGGGAGGACTTGACCTGACCGGCCTGCATGGTGCGTGTGACGATACTTTTCTCGCCGGCACGCATCGTTGCCTGGTAGTTCTCCTCCATCATTTGCGCGTTGATCCTGGCAATGTTTGCCTGTGCCTTGGCGGTCGCGTTCTGATGCTTTGTGACGCTGAAGCTTCCTAAGGCCTCAACCGTGTTGTAGACACCCTGAAAGAGAAGACCCCAGGCGCCAAAATTTCCTGCTCCTGCTGCCAATCGGATAGGAGGCGGGGCTAGGGCCCGCCCGCCTTCCTTCTCCTG
>OATI01001187.1_pt1 | contig 12685 bp, 19 predicted proteins | sample 1494981 | NCBI WGS metagenome assembly OATI01 (sample SAMEA2579952, study PRJEB22360) | human gut metagenome
CAGCTTTCTAAACTTTCATAACAGGGATAGATACTCCATTTGCGGAGGGAGGAACGGCGTTTCTTCGCCGCACCTCCCTCCGCTTTTTCTTTTTGCCGGTATCCTTGTCTTTTGCCTGTCTGTACCGGATAATATGAGTAGAATAAGAAGCGTAGCAAAGGAGTGGAAAACAGATGCTGACCTTTGAAAAAGTGTTGGAGATTTTTGCGGACTACCTGGCCGCAGACGAGACCATCGAAGTTTATATCAGCCGTCACGGATGTGTAAGGGTTGAATTTGACCAGAACTTTCACTATTGCACCGGCGAGGTGTGCCATACTCCCAAGGAACTGTTCGACCTCTTAGCTGATGATTATCGGACTTATGTGGAGATTGAACTGACCAAAGGTAAACGGGAAGTGACGGAAGATGATGAGAGAGAAGCGGATGCCCTGTGCAAACGGCATCTGGAGCGTTGGAAGGAGAAAATGGAATGAAGATTTTGAAATGCCTGCTGATGATCGTAACTGCACCGGTCATTTTGGTGCTGACGCTTTTTGTCTGGCTCTGCACGGGGCTGATTTACATATCCGGTCTGGTGCTTGGTCTGTTCAGTACCGTGATCGCCTTGCTTGGCGTGGCTGTGCTTATTACCTATTCCTCGAAAAATGGTGTGATTTTGTTGGTTATGGCATTTCTGATTAGCCCGATGGGGCTGCCGCTGGCTGCGATCTGGCTGCTGGGCAAGGTGCAGAGTTTGAAATTTGCGATTCAGGAGTTAGTTTATGGATAAAAAATATGCAAAACCACAAAAATGCCAGACACTGTCTGTTATATTTGTGAAAAGGAATTTTATATCCGCGACTTTACTTTTGAGCTAATATTGCATATAATATTAGTGCGAAAGGAAGTGACATGATGGGACAATTTGAACAGCTGGATCAGATGCTAACAGCACAAGAAGGAATGCTGCGAACATCACAGGTCGTATCCTCTGGAATTTCAAAGCCGGTATTTTATGATTATGTGCGTTCACGAGATTTGGATAGAGTCGCACATGGGATTTATCTGTCCAAAGATTCTTGGGTGGATGCCATGTATCTGCTTCATTTGCGATTTGAACAAGCAGTATTTTCACATGAAACAGCTTTATTTTTTCACGATCTGACAGACCGTGAACCAATAGAATATGCAGTTACGGTCAAAACTGGATGCAATCCAAGCAAAATGAAAGCAGAAGGCATTCAAGTTTTTACGATTAAAGCAGACTTACATGATGTAGGACTTACGACAGCGAAAACTCCATTCGGGCATACTGTGCCGGTTTATGATATGGAGCGAACGATCTGTGATTTGCTCAGAAGCCGCAGCAGAATTGAAATTCAGACCTTTCAGGGAGCGCTAAAATCTTATGCCCGTAGAAAAGATAAGAACCTGCGAGCTTTAATGCAATATGCTGGGATGTTCAAGGTGGAAAAAATTTTACGACAGTATTTGGAGGTACTTTTATGATAAAAACAGCAAGGCAGCTTAAAGATTTAATACGAAACCTTTCCAGAGAAAAATCCGCTGATGCTCAGATTTTAATGAGGAACTACATGATGGAGCGTTTTTTGGAGCGTATTTCTCTTTCTGAGTATCGTGATAAGTTTATCTTGAAGGGTGGTATGTTGGTAGCGGCTATGGTTGGATTAGATGCCCGCTCTACGATGGATTTGGATGCAACCATAAAAGGAGCCAATGTCAATGTGGAGGATATTGAGAATCTAATTTCATCAATCATAACTGTTCCGATTGATGATGGTGTTAAATTTCAGCTGAAAAGTATTTCGGAGATTATGGATGAAGCTGAGTATCCGGGGATTCGTGTCAGCATGAGTACAACATTCGATGGCGTAGTGACTCCTTTGAAAATTGATATTTCTACGGGAGATGCAATTACTCCAAGAGAGGTCCGGTATTCATTCAAACTTATGTTGGAAGATCGTTCCATTGATATTTGGGCTTATAATTTAGAAACTGTGCTGGCAGAAAAACTGGAAACCATTATTACCAGAACCACAACCAATACTCGTATGAGAGATTTCTACGATATTTTCATTTTAGAACAGCTGCATGGAACCACGCTGAACCCGAAAATTTTACATGATGCGCTTCTGGCAACTGCTCATAAACGGGGATCGGAGAAGTATCTTAACCAAGCTGAAGAAGTTTTTGACGAAGTGGAAAATGATTCGGTTATGCAAAAACTTTGGGAGGCATACCGTAAAAAGTTTTCTTATGCTTCTGATCTGGAATGGGATGTGATTATGAAAGCAATTCGCAGGTTATATAATCTTTGCGAGAAAGGCATCGGCTTATGAAAAAGCATGGACACTATTGTAAAGTTTGTGGCGAATACAAAGCCAACGAAAAATTTTCAGGCAAAGGTCATGCATCCCACATTTGTAAATCCTGTGCTTCGCTACCAGCAGAAAAGCAGGCTGAACTGATGACACTGAATCGTCTTTTGAATCTTCCATGGAGGCTATCGAAAAAGCAGTTGTCCTGGCTGAAAAATCGACTAAAGGATAGGCGGCCTGATGTCCGTGCACTGGCGCAAGCGCAATATGAAATGAGATTTCCACCAAGACACTTAGAAGAGGATGAGTTCAATTTTTTCGATGAGGAAAGTTTTATAGAATAGTGAAAGCGGGGCTGTCGGGAAATAGATAGTTCCAAACAGGGGTTTGTCTGGAAACAACATTTCAAGTTTACCAGAAGATAATAAAGGCTTGAGGTAATATTTGCTGAAGTGAGAACGACTGGAAACATCAATATATGCTTGCATTTCATCTCGACTTTTAGGGTCTGCACAAAATTCCAATAGCAAGTTTTGCTTGCTGATCACAGATGTATCATGTGTGGCATCATGTGCTGTATCATGTGCGGAAGCACCGCACATGATGTAGTTTACATTTTTCAAGATGCCCCTGAAATCTGTTGCTGTCGAGAAAAATTCAGGTTTATATATTTCTGAATATCCTGGTAGTTTTTCAGTCTCACTGCCGATTTATTTGTTGGACTATCTTTCAGCGAAATTAACTGATGAGTTTGGAAAAGGTTTTGACAAATCAAATATTCGCAAGATGAGGCAGTTCTACTGTACATTCCCAATTCGAGACACACTGTGTCTTGAATTGAGTTGGTCACATTATCGCCTTTTGATGCGTGTAGCAGATGAATAGACACGAACCTTTTATGTGGAAGAATGCTTAAGGTCTGTGTAGAGCGTCCGACAGTTAGAACGGCAGATCAGAACGATGTACTATCAGAGAATAAATAAGAGCAACAGGGTGTCGAGATTTTCCCCGATACCCTGTTACTCTATCTCATAATCGTCGCTGTCATTTGCTTCACCTGTTGTGCAGGTAAAGCACAGGTTGCTACCAGTGATGGCACTTCCCGCCGCCCAAATCGGCGCACCACAGATCATACATTTTGCACCGTTTTTCTTGGCAGTAAGTGTGTCATTCAGCATTTTTACCAGTTCCTTTTTTCGATAGCCTTTATTATTCTTCATGACCATACTGGCAAACGCTTCAACAGAAATTGGTTGCATTATTGGGTTCTACCTCCTTAAAATATTTGGAAAATTATGCTTGTGTTTTCGGGGTTAGGCGGTCATATTGGATGATGGTCTCTCCGGTAGTTAAATTCTTTTTTTCTTTATAGAGCATGGTATAGCGCGGCTGTCCCTCTGTGTAATCTTTCTTTTCTTTCGGGAAGAAAGACCGACAGAAATAGTTTCCGGTGTCCTTGTGTTCTGCAATAAAAATGTAAATATCGCTGTTTTCCAATGGAGTTGATAATAAATAGTCCGCTTCAATTAAAGAGAACTGATTCAATTTTGCATTGTAACGGAATACCAGACGGTTATCGTCCAGGAGTTGTTCAATCAAAGCCAACGGTTCAAAGCGATTTTCAATTTGAGGCAGATAACGGCTTTTCGCTAAAGTCTCATAGGTGGTGCTTCCAATTATGATTTCATCAAATACAGAGCCACGATTTTGTTTTGCTATTCGCAAATCTTTTAGTTTTCCAAGCCCCATCAGATGATGAAAGTCCAATTTGGAAAAGCCAATTACTAACTCTGCGGTTTTTCCCTTTCGGCCAATAATAATTCGATACTGTATCTCCAATAATTTTTCAAATGCTTTTGCACACTTTTGTAATTTATCCATAAAACCTCTCTGTCCATAAAGAAAGCCGCCCTGCAATGCAAGGCGGCTTTGAGCATTTTCTTTCGGCTTTGCAGCCTACTCCGGTTTGAGGTTACTGCACAACCCCTACTGAAAGCTCTGCATAACAAGGCATCCCGGTACGCTATTATGCTTCAACGCTTTGGCAGACACACGCCGTTGCCCACCTTGTACTATTATTATATGCAACTTTAGAAAATATGTCAATCCCCATGAAAAATCAAAAAATATCTTCTCGGAGTATGAGAAAGGAGGTCCCTTCTATGGCAACCACAAGAATCATGCCGCTTCATGTCGGCAAGGGCCGCACAGAAAGCCGGGCGATCAGTGACATTATCGACTATGTGGCCAATCCAAAGAAAACAGATAACGGCAGGCTCATTACCGGCTATGCTTGTGACAGCCGGACAGCGGATGCGGAGTTCCTTCTGGCAAAGCGGCTGTATATTACTGCTACCGGACGAGTGCGCGGTGCGGATGATGTGATCGCCTATCATGTGCGCCAGTCCTTCCGCCCCGGAGAGATCACTCCGGAAGAAGCAAACCAGCTGGGCGTAGAATTTGCCAAGCGCTTTACCAAGGGTAATCATGCCTTTGTGGTCTGCACTCACATAGACAAGTCGCACATTCACAATCACATTATCTGGTCATCGGTCAGCTTAGAATATGACCGGAAATTCCGAAACTTTTGGGGCAGCACCAAGGCGGTCCGTCAGTTGAGCGACACCATCTGCATTGAAAACGGACTGTCTATTGTAGAGAACCCGAAACCTCACGGAAAGAGCTATAACAAATGGCTGGGCGATCAGGCAAAGCCCTCTCACCGAGAGCTGCTTCGTGTGGCGATTGACAACGCATTATCACAAAGTCCTGCTGATTTTGAGGAACTACTGAAGCTGCTGCAAGAGTCCGGCTGTGAGGTATCAAAGCGCGGGAAATCGTATCGCCTGAAGCTCCCCGGTTGGGAGAAAGCCGCCCGCATGGACAGCCTGGGCGAAGGATATAGATTGGAGGATTTGCAGGCAGTTCTCTCCGGGAAGAAAGCGCATACCCCACGAAAGAAAACGGTCACACAGGCAGAGCCGCCGAAGGTCAATCTGCTGGTGGACATTCAGGCAAAATTGCAGGCCGGAAAAGGTGCTGGCTATGCTCGATGGGCTAAAGTTTTCAATCTGAAGCAAATGGCACAGACCATGAATTACCTGTCGGAGAACAATCTGTTGGAGTATGCGGTTTTGGAAGAAAAGGCTGCGGCTGCCACGGCACATCACAATGAGCTTTCGGCACAGATCAAAGCAGCTGAAAAGCGCATGGCAGAGATTGCTGTTCTGCGTACTCACATCGTAAATTATGCCAAGACCCGTGAGGTCTATGTGGCATACCGCAAGGCGGGCTACTCTAAGAAATTCCGGGAAGAACATGAGGAAGAAATTCTGCTCCACCAGGCTGCCAAGAATGCCTTTGATGAAATGGGAGTCAAGAAGCTGCCTAAGGTCAAAGAGTTGCAGACGGAGTATGCGAAATTGCTGGAAGAAAAGAAAAAGACCTATGCCGAGTACCGGCGTTCCCGTGAGGAAATGCGGGAGCTTTTAACGGCAAAGGCCAATGTGGATCGGGTGCTGAAAATGGAGGTAGAACAGGATGTTGAAAAAGAAAAAGACCACGGCCAGCGATAAGCTGGTCCTGGTCAAAAGCGTTCGCAGAACGCGCAGCCACAGAATGAAATTCTGTGTTCAAAGGGGCTTGGGGGCACTGCCCTCAACAAGCAGTTTGTGGCGAAATGGATAGCCACAAGCATTGCTTGCCACAATATGCTGCGCATAAAATAAAAAAACTAATGATGGGACGCTTACTGCCTCCTATCATTAGTTTTCTGTGTTTAAGCGATTTATAAAACCAATCAGCATAATCAGATCGTCATCTGACATCTTTCTCATTCCGTCCAAAGCCTTCTTGATAAGCTGAGGGTTATTCTCCTGTGCATCAAAAAATTGAAGCGGCGTGATTTCAAAATACTCACAGATGTTGAGAAACTGCTTCATAGACGGCATAGAACGCCCGGAAGAAATTGCCTGAATATAGCTTCTGTTCTGCCCTAACTCCATGCTCATCTGATATTCTGAAACGCCTTTTTTCAATCGTAATTCTGTGATTCGATTGCGGATAAATTCTTCGTCCATACGCTCACCTCTCTGCTCTTTTAGCATAGCAGAAAGCAATTCTTGATACTTCGTATGTGTTGTGTTATAATTTTGTAATATAACCTTTATACGCATTATTATTTGCGTTATTTTTGCTTTATATGCGTAATCAAGGCAGTTATCAAGGGTGATTTGTATGAATCAGTATGCCTGTGCCATTACCGGCCACAGACCAACAAGATTTTGCTTTGGATATAATGAGGAAGATCCTCTATGCCAAAAGCTGAAAGAATGTCTCCTGGAGCAGTTTCGCATACTCCATGACGAGAAATTTGTCCGTACTTTTTTTGTCGGCGGTGCTCTTGGTGTGGATATGTGGGCTGGAGAACAGCTGCTAACATTGAGAGCACAAACAGGATACGAGGATATTAAAATTATCGTTGTAATTCCCTTCATCGGCTATGACTCTAAATGGCCGGATCAGAGTAGACATAGATTGAAAAAGCTGATCCAAAACTCAAACGATTCTATTGTTATTTCACATTCTGCGGATGTTTCCAGTTATAAAAAAAGAAATTATTATATGGTCGATCATGCAGAGTACATCATCGGTGTGTTTGATAATCAGAAAAAGCTGCGCTCCGGCACAGCACAGACAGTCAATTATGCCTTACGGAATGGAAAAGCAATCACTCTGATCCATCCAGATACTATGGAAATAACAACCCCTACGACTTAACAAATTCACAAAAATTTTTCATTGGCATTTCCAACAAAATATTTTCATTGAAGGAGTGCTGTGATATAATAAAATATAAAACTATGCTCAGAACAAATGGTGCCGCTATGAACAAATATATTGAACAACAATTTGCTGCTTTAAGATACGAAAAAAATATTTTGGTTGTTGAAGAAACTACATCCGCTGGTGGATGCGGCTCCTTCAACGCGGCTTCTTCATGTCCTGCGTCAGCCTGTCTTTATGACAGTGCGGCGTGGGGCTTTTTTATTGCCTGAAAGGAGTATGAGAACATGAGTCTGAAATATACCTGCCCCAGCTGTGGAACCCCATTGGGTTATGAGGGATTGTGTTGGAAATGTAAGTGCGAGCAAGAACGGCAAGCTGCTCTGGCCTGGACGCCGGAACAAATTGTCGAAAAACAAAGAAACTTGATACAGAACATCCAGAGGCTGGCTGATATGGAGGACCCAGAGGTCGCCGACTTTTGGCAGCTGCTTCCATGATGTCATCACCCCAGAGATTCAGCGGATGGCACTGGCCGCAGAGGTGTTTTGGCCCTGTGAGATCTATTATCACGCTCCCGCCGATGTGCGAGATGGTCTGATTCATGCGCTGTTGTCCGCGGAATATTCCAGCGCGGCCTCCAACCTGATGAGTTGCCTTGCTATGCAAGGAGATGACAAGGCAATGGAGACTCTGCTGGAGCTGGAGCGAAATCCCCGGCCCTGGCGCAAGGGCCTCTATGTAGACCCATCCAGCTATGCGCAGATCGGAGGCTGGACCTTCGAAAAGGAGGGCCAGAAAATCCAACTCAACTTCGACACCTGCTATCCTATGGTCAAGGGAACCACTGGCGAGAAATCTCCCGTCCGCATTGGCCGAGAACGGGAAGATACCTGTCCCCACTGCGGCGGACGCATGGTGGATATATTGGTGCTGGACGGCCGGGATGAGCGCCTGAAATTTCTGGGGTTGGATGGTATCCTGACTGCCACCTGCTGCCCCAGCTGCGTGGGATTCCTCAAAGGCCCCGCCTTCAACCGGTTTACCCTGGATGGCGGCGTGGAGGTCTTTCCCGCTGAGCTATTTGACGGCGCGGAGAAGACGGATTGCTATGTCAGTCCCGAGGAGTACAAGGCCCTCACGGAAAATCCCTTTGTGCTGGGCGAAGCGCCTGTGCCCCTGTTTTACGGTGCGGCCTGCCAGGATGTGAATACCATCGGCGGCTTTGCCAATTGGGTGCAGGACGCGGAATATACTACCTGTCCTCACTGCGGCAAGCCCATGAAGTATCTGACCCAAATCCAGTGGGATATGGTGTTTGACTGTGCGGAGGGCACGCTCTATGTGGAATTCTGCCCGGACTGTCATATCGTGTCCATGCAGCACCAGCAGACCTAAAAAAGTCGCACAGTATGAAAAGAGAAATATCAGCAGGTATTTGCGTGAGGAGGAAGTAGAATGAACAGCGAACAGATCACAGCATTTTTGCAGGAGCATTGGTACATTGCCTCGGTGCTCATCGGGGCCGTGATTTTAATTGGAGCGGTCCGCAACTGGAACTGGCTCTGCGACCCCACTGGTACGCGGGATGCCCACCGCCACGGTAGAGGATACCGGCGGGTGGTGTTCTTCCTGCTGGGTGTCCTCCTGATTGTGGTGAGTATCTGGGGGTTTGTGCTGAAATTGAAATAGGAGGAGCAATCCCATGACCCAAGAAGAACAGATCCGACTCTATCGGCTGATGGAAAAACTCAACTGGTTTTTCCACCAGGAGATGCACTACCTGAATAGAGATATTGCGGAAAAGACCGCACGGGAGTGTTACCCGGAGATTCGGGATTTTACATACGATATTTTGTGGAATGACCTGCCCAAAGAGGTGCAGGATCAGCTTACGAATGAGAGGTGAGACCATGATCAAAGAACGCATCCCCATCTCCGGCGATCTCAAAAGCAAGGTCAAGCAGCTGATGGAGTACGCCGGATGGCAGGAAGGGCGAAAAGTGGACATTTCCATTGCGGAGAAGTATTACGCCGATCATGGTGTCCCTATGATGAAGACTACCCAGCGGTTTTACCGCAAGTATTTCGGCCTGTGCTGTGAGTGGTATCTGGAGCAGAAAAAACTGAACTGGGCGGCTGACTTCCAATTCGCTCTGTTTCCTTACCTGGTCAACGGGATCAAAAACCATTTGGAGGACGCCTATTTCCGGAATATGTCCGGCTGTGAGCTGGCGGAGATCGAACAGGCTGCCGGTCAGAAGTGCCAGCCCATCGGTCACATCGGCTACTACTACCCGGCAGAGGTCTGGATCTCGGAGTACGGGAAACTGTATGCGAAATATGAGTATCAGGACGAGATCGAGTGTTTCCCCGATGTGTTTGCCCTGATCGAACGGGAACTGCGGCAGTGCAAATTTGATTCCGCTGCCATGAAAACTGTGGAGGCACTGGACGGAAAACTATGAAACAGGACTTTACTATTTGGCGTAATCAAATATTGCAGAATCCTCGGGACATTTCACCACTAAAATTTGGAATGTTGCAGGATGAGGTCATAGAAATCTTCGGGAATCCCGATGCTGTTTCCACCATGAGAAGCGACGGAAAACCTTTGATCCTCAAATATCATGACATTGAACTGCATTTCGATAGAAAGGCCCCTCATGGGCTCTACTTAGTTTATAGCGACGACGAAATCGAACTGAGCATAATAGATCATCACGAAGAACTGCTGCAGCCGATCACAAACATAGAGCCGGTGGACAACGAATTTTTCCTTCGGGATGGAGCCGTTTATTTCTCTGGCCTATATGAAAACGGCTTGTTGAAGGGTGTTTCGCCCAAAGACTTCTGCTGTTGGCATTACTGGGGCAAATCCTCTACGGCCTGCTTTCTCGGCGGGATTCGCCTGCGTGGAGCAGACCCGGCATCGTTTCGGGTGTTAAACTATGCCTACGCGATGGACAAAACAGCCGTCTACACTACCAGCGGGAGAATCCCAGATGCAGAGCTGGCAGCCTTCCAGGTGTTGGACAAGGGCCAGAACGATTCAGGCGCGCCCCATGGATATGCAAAGGACAGCCGGCAGGTCTACTTCCACAACGGAGACGGCAAGGTGAAGATCATCAAGGGCGCGGAAGTTTCCTCTTTCCGCTCCTTGGGCGATACCTATTTTGCCAGGGATGAGCAACGGATCTATGCCTACGGTAAACAGCTTCCCAAAGCAGAGCTGACTTCTTGGGAACTGCTTGGGCACTGGTATTCCCGCGATGCCAAGCGGGTGTATTACCTCAACCGGGAGATCAAGGGGGCGGATCGGGACAGTTTCACCGTATGCACCCCGCTGGACGCACCTCCGCTCGCTGACCATTTGGCCCGCGACAAGGAACATTTTTACCAAAACGATGAGATGATAGACGAAACACTGTGGCGGGAAAGGCTGCACGAGTTGATGCAAGAACAGTAAATGGAGGAAAACGGCTATGGATTATTTGAAAATATTGCATGAAAACCCAGATTTGGCAGAGGAATTTGATTCGCTGTTTGACTTCTTCCTGCTGAATGAGTTGTCCCCGCGGGATGACGCGGAAGGCCACTGCACCTTCTCCCTGCCCGGTATGGCGTTTGCCAGAGATGGCTCCGGCGGAGAATACCACCTGTTGGAAGATGGCTCCATTGGATATTACAGCAGCGAAGGTGAGGCAGGCCGTCTGGCCGAGAGCATGGACGATCTCTTTTATCTGATTGTGAGCTGTATCTGCTGGCACGACTGCTGTGACACAAAGCAGTATGTAGATTCCAAAACACTGGAGGAGTATGGGCAGAGACAGCGCAACTGCAACTTGGAAGATATGGATATGGACAGCTTGCAACGGGTATCTGATGCCCTCGGCATCCCTACTGGTGAGCCGCTGGCTCCTGTTCTGGAGCGGTTCCACAAAGCAACCCAGCGTGAGCCTCTGTATCAGTGTATATTTCACGAGGACGACGGTAGCCTGACCGAATCATACGGTTTGATGTTTGAATGAGAAAGGAGAAATCACAATGAAAGCATTTGACCCCAATTACAAACTGCTGGACGAGATGTATCAGGACAATTACTATCCTGCTTTTTTGGTAGACAAGGTAAAGGACGAGCTTCAGAAGGTCATCGACCTGCTGGAGAACGGCGAAACCGATACCGAAGTGGTGCAGGAAACGCTGGATGAGGCGGTCTGCGGCATCAATGATCTCCAGGAGGAGTTTGACGAGCACGACAGCGAGATCGAAACGGTGGCACGGGAATGTATCGCGGCAACCGTGGCCTACATTCTGGAGTGGTTTGGCATCCCCATTGACACCGAAGAGGCCATCCGGGAACGGGACTGGTGATCCCTATGGCAGAAAAAGAACTGGCCGTTTGTGATGAGTGCGGCAGCCTGTTTTTCAAAGGCTCCTCACAGATGATGGGACTGTGCCCGGAATGTGCCCATATTCTCTATGGCTACCCGAATTGTGACCATCATTTCCAGAATGGCCGGTGTGTGAACTACTACTGGGACGGCTCAAAGAGTGTGTACATCAAGAAACAGAATCAACAGGAGGAAACTGATATGCCTACAACTGAATGGCTGAACAAATACGAAGCAATCAAGAACAAACTGACCTGTAAAGATGACTTAGAGGCCCATTTCACAGAGAAAGTGATTGGAAATATGGCGGTGGATGTGCTGGACATCGGCGCCGTCCATTTCCCCACCGGGCAGATCTTTGCCTGCGACCCGCTGGTGGAGCTGGAGGATACACCGCCCTTTATACAGACAATCCCCGCCGGGACTTATCCCGTAAAGATCTGTGTGGTGCCCAGTGAAAAATATGGTGACCGCTATGCCTGTGTCAAGGTGGAGGTCAGCCGGGAAAAGCCTGTCCGCTATGAGCTGGGCATGGCCGGCAAAGAGGATCTGGACGAGGAATTGGGCGAGGACGAGTATTTTGGCTTTGGCGTAGACGCTGGAATGGGCTGTGTTGCGGATATCCAGACCCAGGCGGCCTTCAAGACCTACTGGGCCAAGCGTTTGGAAGAAGACCCGGACATTGACCCCTACAACGACCTGTTCTGCGATCTCCTGGAGGAAAACGCCCAAGCCCACCCCAAATATCAGGGAGACTGCGGCGACTGGCTCAACTGGACCGTGCCGGACACGGACTGCAACCTGCCCATCTTCTCCTCTGGCTGGGGTGACGGCTACTATCCGGTCTACTTTGGCTATGATGCAAAGGGCGAAGTCTGCGCCGTGTATGTGCGCTTCATCGACATCGAAGCCAGTTACAAAGAGCAGGAATAAGGAGGCGCGCTATGGAATTACCAAAACGGGCGCGGACAGCGGACTGGGAAAATGGTGTCCTGACCTTAGACGGAGAAAAGAAATTTGAAATTCCGGAGCTGACCATGGAACTCATGGAGCGGCTGGCTGGTTACACCCTGGTGGGCTTCCATGTGAAAGATTATCCGGCGACGGATGAACTGCTTATACCCTTTGCCGGACATAAAAGCATGGCTAACTTCGGCGTAGAGAACGGCGCCCTCACTGACGCTT
>OATI01001197.1_pt1 | contig 12610 bp, 9 predicted proteins | sample 1494981 | NCBI WGS metagenome assembly OATI01 (sample SAMEA2579952, study PRJEB22360) | human gut metagenome
ACGGTCGGCGACCTTGACGTGCAGCGTATGGTAACCAATCGGCAGATCGGCGGGAATGACCACAGCCGCATTCGAAATGAACGTACCATCCAAGTCGTAGGCCTGGGATCCATCTCCAGGACCAACTTCAATGGTGCCTTGATATGGCTCGCCATTCTCCAGCGTGATGCTCGCCGAAGGCACGTCCAGAATACCGGTGTTCACCAGCACCCGGTCCTCGCTACCGGCGATATGCAGCACGGTGGGTGCCACCAATCGGGCGTAACGCTCGTTCAGAATGCGTCGGATGGCGATGAGTTGGGCGCTCTCGCTGGAGGCGTCGATGCCCAGCGCTGCCAGCACCTCGATCAGGACGTCATCGTCTATCTCGTGGTAGTCATGGCTCATGCCCAAATAACTCGTGCCGACACCGACCAACTTGGCCAGTCGAATCAACGGACGGGCCAGACGCTCTTCACTCTCGGTAATCTCACTCATAGCCCCAGTCTAACGCCGTTTGATTGCGCCACACCGTAAGAAAAATGCCATGATTCCGCCAAATTATGTACTTTTTACCCTCACATAGTGAGATGTGAGCGCTCACAATGGTGGACAGGGGGTGATTGCCGGCCAAATTTGCGCGGCAAAACACAGCAATAGTGTGCTTAGCGGCGGCTTTCCACGGCGTGCCGCACCTCGGCCGAGGGGTCGTTGGCCAATTTGGCAAGCATCGCTTCGGACGTATTGGGGTTCAGTGCCACGGCACGGCGGACCATCGAAGAAAGCACCGCCGGTGCTCCCTCTTCGGATTCGGTGCCAAGTACGCCCAAGAAATCCAATGTCTCCGCATCCGCAGTGGGGTCCTGCGCACCCTCAAGCCGCATCTTCCAGCTGGTGCGCTTGTTTTTCAACGCCGTATCCCGGACCGCAGGCACCGGGTCCTTGGTCAGACGGCCGACCAGCCAATTCTTGTCGTCCCCGTTGGCGGCCACGGCTTGACGCACGGACGGTTCGGGGTCTTCGGAGAGTTTGACCAATACGTTCGGGAACGGCATGGTGTCGGCGAGGAACACACGATCGGCCACCGGGGTGTGCGGGTTGCCGGCCACAGCCTCCAAAAGTGCGGTGGCGCGGGAGAACGCCGCCTGATCGGCACGGTCAGGCAACGGCCGACGGGCGAATTCGGACAGTTCGGCCGGGTCGGTGGAATGGCGCAGACGCTCGTATGTAGCGGTCAGCGGTTCGAAATCCACCGGAGCGGCGGACTCGGCTGCGGACTGCGCGCCTTGGTCCTGCTGCTGGGCGTCCGTGTCGGTTGCAGTCTCGGCCGCGGCCTCGGTTGCGGCCTCGGTGGGCTGGGTCTGCTGGCTGGTGGTGTTCTCGTCGGTCATGATGCCCAGCTTAGTCATACAGGCGTCACGCGAGCGGAACCGGAATGTTGACCATGTCAATCGGAGCCGGCACCACAGCGGCATTGAACGCTTCCCGCACACGCTCCTCGAATCGCGCGCAATCATCCTGCGGCACCACCGCGGTCAACTCGACGTTCACCGCATACGATTCATCCTCCTGACTGCCACCAAGCTGCGCCAGGATCTGCTGGAATCGGGCCAACTGCGGGTATTCGAGGCGAACCCGGTATCGCTTGGCGGTCATGATGCGGGCGGCGCGGGCGGCTTTCATCGCCAATGATGCGGCGGATGAGTACGCGCGGACCAGCCCACCGGAGCCCAGCAGAATACCACCGAAATATCTGGTGACGGCAACCACGCAATCGGTGGTGCCCGACTGCTTGAGTACGTCGAGAATCGGCTTGCCGGCGGTACCGGACGGCTCGCCGTCATCGCTCATGCGTTCGGACAGTCGCCCATCCGCGCCTCCGCACACGGCGGCATACGCCACGTGTCGGGCTTTCGGATGCTGCTCACGGATCGCAGCCACGAACGCGAGCGCCTCGTCGAGCGTATCGACATGGGCGGCGTCGCCGATAAATTCGGACTTTTTTTCGACGAGCGAATCGTGGGCAGGATCGTCGGGCGTGTTGAGAATCGTCTGCATGAGCGTGTTCCGGTGGTCGACTGGCTGGGTGTTCGATTGAGCGCGAGGCTAGGCAGGGCTATCAGCGTTCGGAGACGACGACGTTATAGTCTTCGCCGGCGAAGTAGGCGGTCAGGCAGGCGATCATCTGGCGGGTGAGCTCCTTGAACGCGCCGTCGGCACGCCAGCCGACGTGCGGGGTCAGGACGATGCCGGGCACATGGCAGATGGCGTCGTCGGCGGTCAGCGGCTCATGGTCGAACACGTCGAGTGCGGCGGGAACATCGCCCTTTTGCAGTCGGGCAAGCAGCGCACCGGATTCGATGACTTCGGAGCGGGCGGTGTTGATGAACAGGGTGCCGGGCTTCACATGCGCAAGGTTCTCGGCGGTGACGATGCCGCGCGTGGCGTTGTTCAGCGGCAGATGGACGGAGATGACGTCGCTGGTTTCGATGAGCTTGTTGAGATCGTCGACCGGAGTGGCACCGGAGCGTTCGAAATGCTCGGGCGGCACATGCGAATTCCATGCGGCGACCTCCATGCCGAGGGCGCGGGCGATGCCGGCCACGGTGGAGCCGATGCCGCCCAGTCCGATGATGCCCATGCGACGGCCGGCGAGTTGCAGTCCATCGCCGCTGGCCCACGCCCAGTTGCCGGCCTTGACGTCCTTATCGAGTTGGCCAACGCGGCGGATGAGCTCGAACAGAAGGGCGAAGGTGTGCTCGGCCACGGCGTGATCGCCATAATGTTCGGCGTTGCAGACGCGGATCTTCAGCTCGCGCGCCTTATCGAGATTGAGGTAGCTGGCGACGCCGGTACCGCAGAACACGATGCACTTGACGTGCCCCTGCCCGCTGATGGTGCGCAGCAGATCGTCCGAAATGTGGTAGCCGCCCACCAGCAGGGCGTCGGCATCCTTCAGACGCTCGGCTATGGTCGCCTCGTCGGACGTGAATTCCTCGAACATACGCACGCGGGCAACGTCGTGGAGCGCGGGGAACTGGGCCTTGATGGGCTCGATCATCGAGTCAAGCACGGACGGCATCACGACGAGGGGCAGATCGGTGCGTTCGCTTTGGGTTTCGTAAATCTCGGTCATGGGCTCCACATTAGGAGGCCGGCGGGAAAAGCGTCACCTTGCGGCTTCCCCTCCTTGAGACCAAGCCGAGCAACTATTGCTTTGCCGCCTGCTCCTGCGTGATGTTCCATTCCTTGACGACGTTCTGGTCCGCGCCCATCGAATAGATGACATCCCAGATGCGTTGGCGTATCTGAGCGTCGTAGGCTTCGTCCCAACATGTGCCTATGGGATGGTCGCTGGATATCGGGCACCATTGGTAGTTGCCTTGATGCACGTTGGCGGTGGGCACCCAATCGATGCGGTTGACGCGCCACGACCCCTTGACGCCCTTCTTGCCGGCGAACTGGATGCGTGCGGTCACACCCTGATTGTTGACCAAGGTTTCCGGCGTGTTCGCCGACTCGGTGACGGCGTTGCCCAGACCGTAGATAATCCACGTGCCGTTATAGTTCTCGATGGGCTGCGCACAATGGCAACCGGCACCGTAAATAACGTCGAAGGCACCAGTGTCGGCAAGCTCATGGGCTTCCGAAATCTGCCAGGAATCGGCGTAATCAAGGTATTCCTGCACCGAGTGCATGGCGATGGCCACCACATCGGCACCTTGCTCGCGGGCCTTGTTGGCCTTGTCTACCGCGCGCTGGATGTCGCTGTCGTGATTCGGGTCGCCGTCTTCGCGCAGACGAACCACCTTCCAGTCCTCGTCGGCGGTCATGCCGTTGAGGGAGACCGTGCCGGTGACCAGACCCAGCTTGCCGCCGCCGGTCGGGGAATCGATGACCAACGGTTTGGTGGAGTCGGCTTCGGTTTTGTACGAGCCGGTCTGGGCGATGCCATTGGCCTCAAGCGTGTCCCACAGACGGGCGATGCCATCCGCCCCCTGATCCCAGGAATGGTTGGTGGCGTGTGTGCAGGCGTTGTATCCCACGTTGCGGGCGGCATCCGCCACTTCCGGCGGAATGTTGAAGATCGGGTACGCGGCATATGGGCCGCCGCGCTGGGCGATCGGGGTTTCGAATTCGCACACGGCGATGTCCGAAGCCTGAATGTACTGCTTCATCGGCGCGAACAGCGGGTCGAAGTTGAAGGCGGTGCCATCCGTGGCGTTGGGGTTCGGGCCTTGGAAATGGCTCCACAATCCCTCATGGAACAACAAATCGCCGTTGACCAGCATGGCGATGCAGTCCGTATCCGGGCAATCCGGTGAATTGCCGTGATGTTCGGTCACCGGTTTGGGCGTGTTCTTCGCTTTATTCAACGCGACGTCCGACACTCCGGCGTGTGCGGGGCCATTGCCGTCCGTGCGATGGGTTGCGAACCATGCGCCGATGCCCAGCGCAACGGCGAGCACGATCACGAACACGATAATCAGCGCCGCACGGTTGGTTCGTGTCGAGTTGGAGCGATGTTGCCCCTGCCCAGCGATATGGCTCATCTTTGCCCGCCCTTCGGAACTCTTCTTCTCTCTCTAGGGTACCGCCCATCTCGGTCAAGTACTGCGGGGAGGGAGGCGATGAGCAAGCGATTGGACAAGCAATATATAAACCGGTTAATCGTCAATCACCATTCACGAACACCACGCAAAAGTCTCACTTAGTGGACATTTTTCTTTCGTCGCTCGGACTTTTCCCGACGTGCCGCACTCGTTCGCCCACTAAAATGGCGGTTTGGAGGCGGACGGACAATGGCGTACCTCCGACTCCGCTTACCACAAGCGGAGACCGCCCGTCCTCGGTTATTTCAGGAGTTACTTAACCCGGAGTTTCCGGAAAACAAAAAAGTTCCGAGCTTTCACCCGGAACCTTAATCGGCGGAGTCAGAGGGATTCGAACCCTCGAGCCGTTTACACGACTAACACCTTAGCAGGGTGCCCCTATCGGCCACTCAGGCATGACTCCACGTTACGCAATAATGAGCAACAGCAAATTACTGTACCACGTCCTGCGGATACGGCGTGCCGAACGACACATTATTGAACGTCCGCGGGTGCGGCGTCGCCGGAGAACGTAACGATAACCGCGCAAATCACCAACGCCACACCGACGATTTCACCAACGCTGGGAATCTCGCCGAACGCCAGTCCCACGGCCACCGCCATGGCGGGATTGATGGATTGCATTACCGAAAATGCGCCGGATGTGGTGCGTCGCAGCGTGATCTGCTCCACCACATAGGGAATGAACGAGGCCATCAGGGAAATCACAAACAGCAGAGCCAGCAGCTTCAGCGAGCCGCCGGGCTCAAGCGCCCACGTGGCATCGGCCTTGGGGTGAACCACATGAGCCACAGCCGGCACGCCAAGGAACAGGGACTGGACCAGCCAGCCGATGGTCACGGCGATGCACAGATTATCCAGCGAATTGCCGCCAGCCGCCACGCGCCGGCCGGTGATGATATACATGCCCCACATCGACCCGCCGATCAAAATCGCAATCAGACCATACAAAAACGTGCCATTGCCGGACGGATTGGCCAATGATATGCCAGCTAACAGCACCACACCGACCGCCGCGATACCGATACCGACCCGCTCGCGCCAGCTTTTGCCGGTAATCACCGCCACCGAAAGCGGTCCCAAAAATTCGATAGACACGGCAATGCCCATATCCATATTGCTGATGGCCACATAAAACAGGGTATTCATCAGCACCAGCGAGCAGCCGAGCAGTACGACCAGCCCCCAGCTGCGGGCGTCGCGGTGAAACAGTTGCGCTCGCTTCGCCTTGTTCCAGGGCCTGCGCCACAGCAGCAACAGCACCGCCATGAATCCCACGCGATACCACACCGAGTACAGCGGATCGAGCTGGGTGAACGCAAGTTTGGCGACGGCCGTAGCCAAATAAATCACCAGTGCCTCACCAATCACGATAAGAACCACGGGAACACGGTTGAGGATACCGACCACTGCCTTCTTCATGAGGTTTACGCTACTCGGAGAGCCGGGACAGCGCGCATTGACTTGGAAGGCGTTACGGACAGTGACGCAATGTGGACGATTCCGTGGAATCGCACCCACCATGCGAAACAGCCGCACAGTGCGTAAACCCTTGGAATTCCGGCGATATTCGGCATTATGACAATGAGCGCCGCGTCATGCGCGCCACATAGTGAGCATGACCTCGTTCGGCATTCCTACAATGGTGGCATGAGCACCGCACCGAGACTTGAGGCCGCCAAACGCGATTGGGGCCACGACGAGACCGGATGCACCGTGCTGCATATCGACATGGATGCCTTCTATGCCTCATTGGAGGTGGCGCGCAACCCCGGGCTCAAAGGCAAGCCGGTAATCATCGGCACCGGGCCGCGCGCAGTGGTGTCCGCCGCGAGCTACGAAGCCCGGAAATACGGCATCAATTCGGCGATGCCGGCCGCGCGCGCCCATCGGTTGTGCCCGAACGGCATTTTTCTGCCAGTAGATATGGCGTATTACCGCATGATGTCGCACCGAATCATGCATGAGGTGTTTTTGACCGTCACCGACCGGTTCGAGCAGGTTTCGGTGGACGAGGGCTATATGGATGTGTCCGCCGCACTGCTGGAGTGGGGGCGGCCGAGCGCGATCGGCGCGTGGATTCGCGCTCAGGTGGCCGAGCGCTTCCACGTGACGTGTTCAGTGGGTATCGCCTGTAACAAACTGGTGTCCAAAATGGCCTCGACCAATGCCAAGCCGGACGGCATGCTGCTGATTCCCGCGGCCCGCTCGGCCGAATTCGTGCAGATGATGCCATTGCGTGGTATTCCGGGAATCGGGCCGTCTTTGGAGAAGCGGCTTAATGCTTGGGGCGTGCATTCGGTGGCTGAATTGGCTCAGCTGGATGAGGCTGCATTGACTCGTGCCACTGGCTCCCCGGCTGCGGCACGTGGATTATGGGCGGCCTCGCACGGGTTGGATTCCCGCGAAATTACCACGGTACGCGAGGAGAAATCCATTGGGTCCGAGGAAACCTTGGCCGAGGATACACGCGATATGCGCGTGGTGTGTGGGCTACTGCGTTCGGCCTGCGACGAAGTAACCAGCACGCTGCGGCGCAAGGGGCTGGTGGCGCGCACGCTGACGGTGAAGTTGCGGTTCGCCGACCTGAGCTATCAGACCCGGTCTTTTACGATGGAGCGGCCGACCGATACGGCCGGCGTGCTGTACCCGGAATGCGTGCGGCAGCTGAAAGTCATGCTGGGGCTACCGGCCTCGGCGGAGTCTGCCACTCCCCTGCCCAAAACTATTCGCTTGGCCGGTATGAGCACGTCTTCGCTCAGTAAGGCGGCGGCTACGGCCGTGCAGCCTTCACTGGATGACATGCTCGAAGAGGCCGACAATGCCCGCGGCCAGACCTCACAGGCGCGTTTGCATGATGCCGAGGCCGCACTGGACGCTGTGCGCCGCAAATTCGGCAACAAGGCCGCCCAGTTTGGGGCGTGAACGGCTCAACGCCACTTACGATCTCATTACGCCGTGAGACGTTCGCAGGCGGAACGGATGGCCTCGTCGGTGGCGGTGGCGGAGAAACGCAGGTAGGCGGGAGCGCCGTAGAATTCGCCGGGGCTGGGGATGATGCCGATCTTGGCGAGCTCGGCCATATCGGCCCAGCAGTCGCCGGACTTGGCCTTGACCCATACGTACAGCGCGCCGGAGGGCATTTGTGCCGAATAGCCATATGCCTTCAGTGCGTCAACCAGCGCGGATAGGCGGCGACGGTAACGCCTCCATTGCTCGTGCACAGCGGCTGTGTCCTTCAGGCCTGCGGCCATGGCGGCCTGCACTGGGCCAGGGATAATCTGGCCGATCTGCTTGCGGTATTCGGCCATTTCCTTGACCAGCCGGTAATCGCCGGCAATTAGAGCCGTACGGTAGCCGGCCATGTTGGACTGCTTGGACAGCGAGTAGAGCACCAGGATGCCAGCTGCCGAACCTTCACACACATGTGGATTCAGGGCACATGGCGTGGCGGAGAGACTGAATGCGGTATCGGAGGCGGGCTCGTTGGATTCGGCCACCGGTGCGGCAGGCACAGACGCAGCAGATGCAGACGCGGCAGGCGCAGAGGACGCGGCTGTATTGCGGCGCACCGAACGCCAGTCCATTAACGCATAGCATTCGTCGGAGAGCACCACGGCACCGATGCGACGGGCAGCAGCCACGATGTCGGTCAGCCAGTCAGCGGAGATGACCTCGCCGGAGGGATTACACGGCGAGTTGATCCAGATGGCCTTGACGTTCGGAATATTCACCCAGGAATCGACGTCGGTCACATCATCGACTTTGACCACGGTGGCGCCGGCAAGTTGGGTACCGATTTCGTAAGTCGGGTAGGAGACAGCCGGTTGGACGACCACATCGCCTTCGCCAAGGTGCAGCAGGCTGGCCATCAGCGCCACGGCCTCCTTGGAACCCACGGTGGGTACGGCGGCAGCGTTGATGGATTTCAGATCCACCCCGCGCAGTTCGCGGAACCATGTATCGATAGCGGCCTTAAGGTCGGCGGTGCCGGCGGTGACCGGGTATCCATGGGCGTTGGGGGCGTCTGCGCCGGCAACCAGCGCCTGCTGGACACTGCTCGGCACCGGGTCCACAGGCGAGCCTACGGACAGGTCGATCATGCCACCCGGCACGGTTTTGGCGGTGGCTTTGAAGCCGGCGATACGAGACCAGTCGTATGGCGACGAATATGCGTGGAAGCCCATGAGAACCCCTTTCTTGGACGGTATGTTCCTAAGATACGACGAACCCTCGGCCGTGATAGACCGAGGGTTCAATCCGAACTATGCGCTGTGTGCAGCGCTTATCCGCAAATCAGCTTACTGGTTCTGCGGCGGCAGCGCGGCGACCTGTTCCGGGTCTTTGCCGATTGGACCATTGGCGGAAGCGCCGCCCAAATCGCCGACTTCAGCGAAGAAGTTGACAGCGGCATCCTTGTACCAAGCCCACTCGTCCGGCAGATCATCCTCATAGAAGATGGCCTCGGTGGGACACACCGGTTCGCATGCACCGCAGTCGACGCACTCGTTGGGGTTGATGTACAGCGAGCGGGAACCCTCGTAAATGCAGTCGACGGGGCACTCGTCCACGCAAGCCTTGTCCTTGACATCCACGCAAGGCTGAGCGATTACATATGGCATGGAATCCTCCTTAACAAATACTGATACAAGGGTACGCGCCTGTTGGGACGCTCCTCGCTCTCAGCCGTTAACGGCCTTATCGGTTTCGGCGGACAGCGTTTCGGTCAGGTCGCCCTTGCCGAGGCGCGCATGCCAGTAGCCGTAGCCGAAGTAGATGGCGAAGCCGACCACGAGCCACACCACGAAACGAATCCAGGTGAGCACGGACAGGTTGAGCATCAACCAGAAGTTGGCCACGGCGATGAGGATCGGAATCCACGGGCTGCCGGGCATCTTGAAGGCGCGCGGCAGGTCGGGGCGCTTCTTGCGCATAATCGGGATGGAGATGGCCACCAGCGTGAAGGCGGACAGGGTGCCGATGTTGACCATGTCGGAGAGCACGCCGATGTCGAAGAAGGCGGCCACGAGCGCCACCACCGCGCCGACGACGATCTGCAGAGCGGCCGGGGTGCCATGCTTGCCGGTCTTGGACAGGCCGCGCGGCAGCAGACCATCGCGGCTCATGGCGAAGACGATACGGGTCAGGCCGAGCAACAGCACCATAACCACGGTGGCCAGGCCCAGCACGATGCCGAAGCTGATGATCTTGGCGGCCCAGTCGGCGCCCACCAGTTCGAAGGCGGTGGCCAGCGAGGGGCTGTCTTGCTTGGCGAGATCGGCATAGGAGACCATGCCGGTGGTCACCACGGCCACGAGCATGTACATGACAATGATGAGCAGCATGCCCACGCCGATGCCGAGCGGCACGTTCTTGTGCGGGTTCTTGGTCTCCTCAGAGGCGGTGGCCACCACGTCGAATCCGATGAACGCGAAGAACACGAGCGCCGCGCCCGAGAGGATGCCAGGAACGCCGTACACGGATGGGGTCATGCCGGTGGCGAACTGCCACAACGGCTGGGTCATCACGCCGGTGACGGCGGAGGAGCCTTCCACGGTGGAGGCCGGCTGGCTCGGCGGAATGAACGGGGTGAAGTTGGAGGCCTTGACGTAGAAGAAGCCGACGATCACCACAAAGAACACGATGGCGATCTTGAGCACGGTCATAGCACCGTCCACGCGGGCGCCGATCTTGGTGCCGAATACGAGCAGCGTGGTAAAGAACGCCACGATGATAATCGGGGCGATATCGATGTGGAAGGAGCCGAACGTCAGGTTGGTGTTGGCGTTCCAGCCCATCAGGCGCATGAAATCGTTGAGGTATACGCCCCAATATTTGGAAATCACGGAGCCGGCCATCAGCATTTCCAGGATCAGATCCCAGCCGATGATCCAGGCCATGATCTCGCCGACCGTGGTGTAGGTGAAGGTGTAGGCGGAGCCGGCCACCGGAATCATCGAAGCGAATTCGGCGTAGCACATCACGGCTGCGCCGCACACGATGCCGGCGATCAGGAAGCTGATGATCACGGCCGGGCCGGCGTGGAAGGCGGCGGCCTGCGCGCCCACCGAGAAGATGCCGGCGCCCACGGCTACGGCCACACCCATGATTGACAGATCCCACCAAGTCAGGTTGCGCTTGAGCTTGCGGCCCTCTTCACCGGTTTCGGCAATGGTCTGTTCGACGGATTTTGTACGGAACAGTTGCATAGTGCTCTTCTTTTTTCTCTGTTGTTTGCGCACCGAATGCGCACAATACCGACAATCGAGTATAGAAGAGCCCGCGTGTCTTGTCTATTAATAAGACTCAGAGTCCGCAATATATGGGATTAATAACCCACTCCATCAATCAATAGCGCGATTACAGCACACCGACGCAGACCGGTTCGGGCACCAAGTCCACTCCGAACGCGCTCTTGACTGCCTGCTGAACCGCACGCGCCAAAGCTGCGATATCGGCCGCGCTCGCTCCCCCACGATTGGTCAAGGCCAGCGTGTGCTGCGTGGATAGACTGGCCGGCGCGTCCGCATCGACCTTATATCCCTTATGGCAGCCGGCATGGTCGATGAGCCAGGCGGCGGACGTCTTGGTGCCGGGAGTGCCGTCAGGCAGAGTCGCGTCGAACTTCGGCGCATCTTCGGGCAGGGCCGCCGCTTGGTCGGCGGTCAGAATCGGATTCATAAAGAACGAGCCGCAGCTGTGGCGATTGTAGTCGGGAGCAGGCAGACCGTCATCGCCAACGGGAATGCCGGCGGCCTCATTGAGGGAGGCCAGACGCTCCAGATCGGTCAGGATATTGGCCTCGCGCTTGGCGGTGGCCATGTCGGGCAAGGCGTAGCGAGTGGGATCCTCAAGCATGCCCTTGGCGGCACGTACTGCGAGCACGGCTTTGCGGATGTCGGCGGTGGCCATACGGTCGCCCACTTCGACGCCAAGCGCTTTGGCAAGCTGTCCGTAACCTACCGTGCCTTCGGCCGAGTGGGTCAGGGCAAAGGTGACGGAGAGCACCACGTAACGTGGCGTCGGGAAGAATCGGCCGGCCGGCCGGCCGGGACCGGCGTACATGCTGGCCTTCAGTGCGGAGTATCGATAGCCGAATCGAAGATCGGCGGGTGTGAGGTCGCGCGTTGTTTTGGTGTCTCGATCCCAGACTTCCACCGATTCGACCGAAGTGGCGACTTCCTGCCCGTAGGCACCGATGTTCTGCACCACGGAAGCGCCGACTGTGCCGGGAATGCCGGACAGTCCCTCGACGCCCTCGAGCCCGAGCTCTACGGTGAAGGCCACGAAATCATCCCAATTGGCACCGGCCTCGGCATTGACATGCACGGTGCGATCCTCGCCCTCTACCGGTGCAGCCTCGTCCGGCACAGTGATGAGGCGTCGGGCGTCTCGAACCACCACGCCGTCAAAAGGCTTATCGGAAACAAGCAGGTTGGAGCCGCCACCGACGACGACCAAGGGCAGGCCTTTGGAATCGGCTTCCTCCACGGCTTCGATGAGTCCCACGCGCGTGGTCGGCTCGATGAAATGGGCGATGGGGCCGCCCACGCCCATGGTGGTGATGTCTGCAAAGCTTGTCATGGCTTACTATCTTAGTGGCGCAGGTGCGATATCGAGGCAATCATCGGCTGAAACGGCAGAACGCCCGCGTCTGAACGAAGGTGGCGCGGGATTTCTGCCGTTTTGGCGGCCCGAAACGACAGAACGCCCGCGAGGGGTTCGTTCAGACGCGGGATTTCTGCCGTTTCTCACGCGATGCGGATACTGATTCCGCACCCTGCCACTCGCCTCCGGAGGCAATACGCAAAAACCCGGCCGAATGGGCCGGGTTTTGTAAAGCTGTGATACTTGCGATCAACGAGTCTCGCGGTGCACGGTCTGCTTGCCGCAGCGCGGGCAGAACTTCTTGAGCTCAAGACGGTCGGGCGTGTTACGACGGTTCTTAGTCGTAATGTAGTTACGCTCCTTGCACTCGGTGCAGGCCAGCGTGATGCCCGGACGGATGTCGGCGCTCT
>OATI01001198.1_pt1 | contig 12607 bp, 8 predicted proteins | sample 1494981 | NCBI WGS metagenome assembly OATI01 (sample SAMEA2579952, study PRJEB22360) | human gut metagenome
GTCTACATGGTCGGGGGGTGGGGCACGAGCGCGCGGGCGGCGGAGCCACGGCCGGGGCCGACGCCGATGCCGTTGTCCTTGGCCCATTGCACGTACTCGGCAACGATGAGGAAGTAGGCGGCAAAGCCCTTGTCGCAGATGACCTTGTATTCGTACTCAAAGCGCTCTTTGATGTTGACGCCACCGATCTCGCGCGTGGCCCAGTCGTCGCCATAGTGCTGGCGCAGGCCCTTCTCGCACTCACGGCGGAACTGGCTCTCGTGCGTCTCACCGGGATCGAGCAACGGAAAGCGCGGCAGGATGATAGAGTCCCAGTCCAGCTCAACGTAGCACTTGTCGGCGATCTCGAGCGTGTTGTCGCAGGCCTCGGGGCAATACGGGAACATCGCCCGCATCTCCTCCTCGGTCTTCATGTAAAACTCCGAGCCGGTCATGCGCATGCGGTTGGGGTCGTCGACTTTGGCGTTCATGCCGATGCACATGATAACGTCCTGCACGGGCGCGTCCTCGCGGCGCAGGTAGTGGAAGTCGTTGGTGGCGATGACCTTGACGCCCACCTGCTTGGCGATGTCGATGAGTGTGCGGTCCATCTGCTCGTCGGTCAGGCCGTTGTCGGTGGTGATGCCGTGTTCCTGGATCTCGATGTAGAAGTCGCCGGGCTCGAAGGTGTCACGGAAGGTCTCGGCCCACTTGATGGCGCCTTCCATGTCACCGCGGTCGATGTATTTGGGGATGATGCCCGCGATGCAGGCGCTCGTGCAGATCATGCCCTTGGCGTGGCGGCGCAGGTTGTCGAGCGTCACACGCGGCTTATAGTAAAAGCCCTGCACGGCAGCCTCGGACACCGTCTGCATCAGGTTGACGTAACCCTCCTGGTCCTTGGCCAGAAGGATCATGTGGTAGAGCTCGGGCTTGTGGTCGCGGGCAAGGGTCTCGTCCGGCGTAAAGTAGACCTCGCACCCAAAGATGGGCTTGATGACCAGGGGCGGCTTGAGCTCGTCGATGTTGCCCTTCTCGTCCCACATGGCCATGTCCTTCACATACTGGGCATGCTCGCGCGGGTTTTCCTCGGGATCGGGCTCCACCAGCTCGTCGCGGCGGTCCTTTTCCAAGAAGGCCTTGTCGTGGCTCCAGGTTTTGTACTCGGGCGTGTTGTGATTGACGGCGTCGCAGGCCAGCGCCAGGTCGGGCACGCCATACATATAGCCGTGGTCGGTAATGGCCACGGCGGGCATGCCAAGTTCAACGGCACGATTGACCATATCCTGGATACGGGTTGCGCCGTCGAGCATGGAGAAAACAGTGTGATTGTGCAGATGGACGAATGCCATGTGATGAGCTCCGATGCGGGTTCGTGTTCTGACTGAACGATTTTACCGCACGGCGCGGACGGCACCCGAACCTAGCCAAACCCACACGGGCAGTCTTTTTGGGACCTTCAGAAAGGGGAATGAGGGCATCCTGATATATCGAGTATTACTGGAACCCCGGCGATGCGCGGAATGATTTGTGACGAATGGTCATGTCCATCAAGAAGGCTCGACGCTTCGGATAGCTCGTCAATCGATATATCAATTCTTGGAGACCTGTATTCCTACCATTTTCAATGAAACAACGGCGGTAATTGCTATCGCGATTGCGCCAATAATACCGAGCGCTATCTGAATGGGATATAACCCCAACACATGTCCAAATATGGAGAAAAACACTGCGGAAAAGAGAGCCCTTACCAGAGACGCGACGGAAAGGATCGTCGCGCGGAGATCGTCCGCTATCGCATCTTGGATTAAGTTTTCCGAAGTGATGTACACCACTTCTGGGAGAAAACAAAGCACCATGCTAAGGCCAAACAAGCACAGCGGATTTGAAGCGAACCACGGAAGAATCATGAAAAGGCCAGCCTCGATTAGCATCGAGCCGCGCATGGTATTTCTTTTCCCGAAACGCGATGAGAAGAAATCTGCTGCAATGTAGGCCGTCGCATTTACTGCATAGGATGCACCGAAAAAGATTCCTATTATGGAGACGGGAGCATCAAATGCGTCGAATACCAACTGATTCAAGTTGTAATAACTCCCATAGAATCCATCGAGCATGCTTGTGCCGATTAGAAGAAGCAAGACCGCAAAAGCGGATTCTCCAACACGCCAGGTTTCGCGCCTGAACACCTTGGCCGTGTCAAACCTTCCCATCTCAGAGCTTTCAGAACGGGTCGCTTCCGTCCTCTCAATGGGATATAGAAGGAAAAGCTGCAGGAGATAGAAAACGGAGACACATACGTAGAGGGCGCTCCAAGATACTTGGGCAATGAAAGATCCGAGCACAATTGCCATTCCCGTAGCGATTGATTGCGCGGCAAGCAGCCGAGCATTGATGGTGAGGAAGCGCTCTCCTTGACCGGCATTCCGGGCAATTTCATATAAAAGTGCCTGTTCGGATCCCGATTGAAGGGAGTAGGCGAGTGCCTCAACGAGGGAAAGCACGACAAGAAAGGGACCTGAGAGCAACAGCATGCCGGCCGTATGGAGGAAAAGCAGCAGCACGCCCACTTGAATCGAAAACTTCTTTCCAAAGAAATCGCCTATCAGCCCTGTTGGCAGCTCGAGGACGACCGTTGCAATGTTAAACAAGGCTTGATAAAGCGCGATTTCCGTGACAGACATTCCTTTCTCCGCAAGGAAAAGTAGAAACACTCCCCGATTTAAAACAAATCCCGCGAGAACGAAAAAGGCGGAATAGATGTGCAGTTGCGTAGCGGCATTCTTATTCATTTGGCACTTCCATCAACTGATTTTGTCGGGCCGCTCGCTACCGACTCGAAGCCTGAAGTGCTCACAGTTGATGTGAAGAGCGGTAAAGCTTTTGTACAGGGTATCAATGGAATACATCCGAAGCGTTTTCGGCAGTATCATCGGCGAAGGCGGGATTAGCCTTTACGCGGCGCTCACCCTCGATGAATTTGACGATTTGATCAATCGTCTGGTTGGCGTGGCTCTTGAGCTTGCGCTCATAGAAGAAGAGGCCGAGCTTGCCGCGCGTGCCAGACGTGTTGCCACCCACACCCTGAAAATCCTCGGTATAGGTGAGCTCGCAGGCACCATCGCCAGCAGGTGCAGCCTCATAGCGCATGGTATTGATGCCCGCCGCATACTGAAAACGGACCTCATAGAGGCACGGGTAGTCAAAGTGCTTGATCTTAACCTTGATCGCCGTGCCCTTGGCCTTGCCTTTTGCGGACTGGGCGCGCTTCTCGTACTTATAGCCGTTGAGCTTGTTGCGGCTGGGGCGCTTGCCCGTGGTGTTCTCGATATCCTGCATGATGGACCCCGCCAGAGCGTCAAAAAGCTCCTCCGGCGTCACCTTAAGCGTTTTGGTGAGCTGCATGATGGCTCCTTATTCGTTTGAACCGTTCGAGCCATTGTACCGCCTCAGGCTCTCCCATGCGTTGCGGTGCCATTTGGACGATTGAGGGCTTTACGGCCGCAAAACCAACCAAATAGCACCGTAAAGCCTGAGGTGGCTAGAGGTTGTAGGTGACCACCTGGGGCTCGGCGGATTCGCCAGAGGGGATCGAGTCGACTTGCTCCACGCGGACGAACTTGACCGTCACGGCCTCAAAGCCCGCCTTGTGCAGAACATCAGCGTAGACGCGCGCCTGCAGGGCGTGCTTCTCCTGCAGCTGGTCCGGCGTCTCGTCCGGCGTGCCGCCCGTCTTGTAATCGATGACCAGTGCGCGCGACGGATCGGCCGGGTCGGTGGCCAGTGCATCGATGGCGCCCTCGGCATAGGCACCGTAGCGGGCGATGTCCTCGTCCTCGCAGCCCAGCGAAAAGAACGGCACTTCGGCACGAACGCACGGCCACGCGAGCAGGTCGGCACGGACCGACGACCTGAGCCAGCAGTCCAGGGCAACATCGAAGCGTTCGCGCTGCTCCGGCGTCAGGCACCACAGGCGAGCCAGGGCGTCGGCACGCTCAGCGGGCAGCGCATCGGCGCCCATCTCGATGAGCCACTGGCAGGCGGCGTGGAAGGCCGAGCCCAGCGCCATGGGATTGCCGGCGGGCTCGACAGCGGCCACGTCTGCATCCGTCATCTCCGAGCCATCCGACTCTGCATCATCGCCGGACTCGTCCATGGGAACACGAGCCTCGGCGGCACGGTCTTCCGTCTCGGCATGGAGCGCCGTCGCGATTGACGAGTAGCTATACGAGTCACGCGCCGGGAACGGACAGATGCCCATGCGCACGCCCACCGCCTTGGGATACACGAGCTCAAACGCATCGGGCTCGGGGTCGGCAGGACCGGGGACGATTGTACTGGCCGAATCGTCGGCAGCATCTGCATCGGCATCGCCACGAACAAGCCTGCCCTCGGCATCCAGCGAAGCGTTGGCCTCAAACGCCTGCTCGCCAAACGTAAAGTCCGCCAGCGAGATGAGCTCGTAGTCGCCCGGCTTGGAGTTGTCGAACACCAAACGGTCGCTATCGAGCTGTGGCATGTCCAGAGCGTCCGTCGGCAAAATACGGCGCAGCACATCGTAGGTCAGATCGGTCTCGACGTCGAAGGTCGGCGCCGTCACCTTGCCACGGCTCACGCCGGCATCCATCGCCAGAATGACCAGCTCGCGCGCTCGCGTCATGGCGACATAGAGCAGACGAGCCCGCTCCTCGAGCGAAAGCTGCAGGTCGTCGTTGCGCAGGCGAGCAAATGCCTCGGCGGGAGAACCCGTCGCACAGACGTCCTCCATGAGCTCCGGCGACAGCCACAGCGACGCGCCCTTGCCCTTAAACGCATGCTCAAACTGCTTTTTGACGTCGTCGCCCTTCACAAAGGTTCCATCGGCGAGTTTAACGCCGTCGAAGCGTGCCGGCAGTGCCACGATCTGTGCTCCGCCCTCGACGCGGCCCATCTGTGCCGCACCCGAGGACTTACGCACGCCAAAGCACTCGGCGACCGCCACGACCGGATATTCCAGACCCTTGGAGGCATGCACCGTCATGATGCGCACCGCGCCGTAACCCTCCTCGTTGAGGGCACCCGGGGCCTCCTTGCCCGCCAAGAAGCGGTCGAAGGCCAGCGCGATGGAACGCGGCGAGTTGCCGACCTCGGTCTCTGCCTCGGCCACGGCGTCGAGCGCCTTGAGCACGTTGGCGGCAATGGCCTTGCCCTCGGGGCCGCGCTGCGCCAGACGCACGAACCAGCCGGAGGCATTGACCACGTCGCGCGCGATGGCAGCGAACGAATCACGCCCCACGCGACGCAGTGCGTAGCGCAGCACCTCGCGGGCGCGCGTTACGAGCGGCAAGCCCTGCAAGCCCGGCACATCGGAATCGCTCATGATGCCCGCATCGATGTTGCGACGCGACGTCTCGCCCGTCTGCTCGTCGAGCTTGGTCGCCAGCGCCAGGAACTCCTGGGCGCCGAGTGCAAACATCGGCGAGGCCAACAGCGGCATAAGACCCTGCGCCGTATCGGCCGGATTGGCAAGTGCGCACACCAGGGCACGCACCGTCTGTACCTCGGCTGCCTGGGCAAAGACCGAGCCGCCTGCGATCACGCAGTCGAGCCCTTGGTCGCGGAAGGCCTGCGCATAGACATCGGCGTTGGTCATGCGGCCCAGCAGCAGGACCATGCTGCCCTGAGGCTGCCCCGCTTTGACGAGCGCTTGGAACCGCTCCGCAATCGCACGAGCTTTCGCCTGCGTTCGCTCCTGCATGCTGCCACCGGCAACGAAGACCGCTTGGCGGCGCGAAGCCTTCGCCTTGAGCTTGTCCTCGCGATCGTCACTCGGCTCAAGATCCAAGAACCCCTGCATCAAACCACCGGTATCGCCGTCAAAGACGCGCGCCACATAGCGCAGCACCTCGTCGTGGCTGCGGAAGTTACGCACGAGTTTGACGAGCTCGCCGGCGGGGGCATCGGAGACGGCAGTCGTCTCGGGCGCAGCAGAGGAGCCCACCTTGCGTTCCTGGCGACGGAACACCTCGACCTCGGCGCCACGGAAGCGGTAGATCGACTGCTGCGCATCGCCCACGGTGCACAGCGCGCGCTCCCCCGTGCCCGTCAGATAGCGAATCAGATCGACCTGCATCTGGTCGGTATCTTGGAACTCGTCGATCATGACCATCTTAAAGCGGCCCTCGTAGGCGGCTCGGATGGCGGGACAATCGCGCAGCGCCTCGTATGCCATGCGCAACAGATCGTTATTGTCGAGTGCGGACTGGTCAGCCTTGAGCGCACGGTATTCCGCCTCTACGGCACGGGCAAGCCCCGTCAGCGCATCAAGTGCCGGGTCACCGCAAGCCAGCACAATATTGACGAACGTGTCGGCAGCCTCTGCCTTAAGCAGCTCGACATTCTCCTTTGGGAACATCTTACTCGCGCGCGGCATACTGCACGCCATCATAAGCCGCGCCACATCCGCCATGGTCTTGCCGCTCGCCTCGAACGCGTCGATGGCCTCGAGCGCCACCTGCGCCTTTTCGGTCGCCGCCTTGCTCGCGCCGAGCGCCGCGCGATAGGCGTCTGCCAGGGCCGAGGTATCGGCACAGCCACGAACCACGCACACGTCGTCCATGCCGTCCGGCAGCTGGCTCGATAGCTCCAATAGGTTGCGCACCAGACCTTTGATGGTGGTGCCGCTGCCAAAGGGACCGCCCTCACCCGCCATGGGATACCAGGCATAGAGTGCTTTGAGCGAAGCCGCGAGCTCGGGAGCGGCATTGGGCGCTGTCGCGCGGCCCAGCACATGCTCGACAGCCTGATCCATAAGCTCATCGGTATCGGTAAGCACCGTGAACTCGGGATCGATGCCCAGCTCCAACGCATGCGCGCGCAGGATACGCGAGCACATGCCGTGGATGGTCGAGATCCAAGCGTCGTCGACCGTCAGAGCCTCTTCGTCCATACCCTCTTCGATAAGCGCACGGCGCACACGGTCGCGAATCTCAGCCGCGGCGTCTTTGGTAAAGGTAATGGCGAGCACCTGATCCAGATGCTCGACAAACGGACCGGATTCGGGCGAGAGCGCGTAGATGATGCGGCGCGTAAGGGTAAAGGTCTTGCCCGAGCCGGCACCCGCCGAGACAAATAGCGGGCGGTCGAGCGTTTTGACGACTTGCAGCTGTTGCGGCATCAAAGTCGAAAGATCCATGGTCTACACGTCCCTCCTTACAAACGTTCCTTCGTGGTTATACGAGCAGCGCGCATGCGCGGCTTGCGCCGATGTCGGATCGACCGCCGTCACGACGCCCGCCTCGAGTTCGCGCAGCCGCTCGGCAATGCCGGTCTCCACGCGATCGAGCAGCACATCGAAGTCCATGTTGCCGCCCTCTCCCGGAAAGCCCTTCTTGAGGCCCGGGATGCGACCGTCGCCGCGCTCTTCCTCGAGCAACTCGGCACTTGCGGCACCACGCAGCGCGGGCTTGCCGCCCTTGGTGGAAAAGTAAAGCGCCGCACGGGTATTCAGATCCAGCGCCCGGCGCATGGCCTGGGCGTAGATGAGCGTCTGGGTATGCGGCGGCAGCCAGCGCGGGTCGTCGGCGGGCACCGCACCCGTCTTCTCGTCGAACACCGTGGGGTCGGCAAGCTTATACTCCTCGACGCCCGAGCGATGTTTGTAGTCGATCACCACGGCACGGTTCTCGGCATCCACGTCCACGCGGTCGATGCGCCCACCGAGCGGCCAACCGGCATACTCGACCTTAAGCTCATTAAAGGCGAACTCAAGGTAGCGTGGCGCAAAGGGGGCAAGTGCCTCGGACTCGTAGGCGAGCACGCCTTCCAGCTGCGGCAGAATCTCGGCCACCTGACGTTCCTCCACCGGAGAGAGCGGCACGAGCGGACCCTCGGTACCGCGCTTGCCGGCATGCTCGGCCAGGGTCTCGTCAAAGACCTTGCTCAGCAGCTCCTGCGCCCGAGGCAGATTCATGGGCGTCACGCGCTCCATGCCCTCTTGGGGCAGACGGGCATGCAGATGCTCCAGCACGTCGTGGACAAAGTTGCCCTTCTCCATGTTCCCAAAGCCCGCGTCGATGGACTGGGGCTTGACGCGATACGACACGAACCAGCACAGCGGGCAGGTAGAATAGGCCTCGATCTGCGAGGCGGACGTCAGGCGCGGCACGAGCGGCGCGTCCTCGCCCTCGCCATCGCGACGACGCAGGACCAAATACGGCACGGCCTCGGCACTCAGATGCTGAGGGGCTTCACAGGTCACGCGCTCGCGCTTGAGACCTTCGCCTGCCGCGGGATCGAAGTCCCTTACGATATCGCCCTCACCCACGCACGTCGCCTTGTCGGCGCCAGCGACCTTAGCGTCACCAGTGGTCTTAGCGTCGTCAGCGGCCTTAGCATCGTCAGCGGCCTTGGCGTGCGCACGCAACTCGGTCCACACGGCCGCCGGATAGCACTCGCGCGCCTGGCGATCGTGGGTCACACGGGCGAGCGTAACCGGACCACGCGACGCTTGCATCGCGTGACCAAAGCGCACGCGCAGCAGGGCCGCGGGCTCAAGCGTCACGTCCTCGCGACCAAGGCTCGCCGTCAGCGTAGCCAGCGGTCCCTCCTCGTGCGAGAGCGGATAGCTGTCCAGATCGACATCGGCAAACAGCACGGCATCGTAGCTGCCGGGGCGCAGAGCCGCCGCATCGGCAAGCAAAACAAAACGAACCTGAGCACGTGGCGCACGGTCAACCTCGTAGGTCTCGTAATCGTAGGCGGTGCTACGCTTGTCCACCTTGGTGCGAATGCCATCGAGCACGGGCACGGTTGCAGCCTGCGACACGTCGAGCGTGCGGGCGCCATTCATAAGGATGTCGATGGCGTGGCGCAGCAGGGCCGCCTCCGCTTGGCGACGGGCTTGGCCATCCAAGCTGCCCAGCGAGCGATCGGGCAACGCCTCGGCAACGGCAAGCATGGCCTTGAGCGCCGTCACGGGCTTGTCACGCCACAGTGCCTGGAACACGTCCGAGACCACACACGGCACGTTCTTAAACCAGTTTTCGTCACTCGCCGCCTTGCGAGCGCCCCTCACCTGGCCTTGGACGCTCTGCAGCAGGCTCTTAACGCCCGCGGTAGTCTTGCTGCGCGAGAGACGCATATTCTTATCGAAGGTTCGAGCATTGGCGGCATCAGCACCCGAAAGCGGGCTGTAAATCCAGTCGGTAAGCTCCGGCGCGGGCCACCACTCGGTCTTTGACGCCGCACCCTCATCGGCGGCCTTCATGCGCTCGATCAGGCCGGCAAGCGCCGCAAACTGCCTACCCGCAATGGATTGGGAAAACGCCGTGAACTCAGTCGTCTCGGCCGCAATGTGACGCGCCGCCAGACGGGCAGCGAGTTCGCCGAACAGCTGGGGTGCCCGGGCAGAAACGACGAGCACGCGCACGGGGTCGGCGGGCGTCGCCGTAGTTTTATCGGCCTTGGACTCCTTGTGCGCTTTCACCAACTTATCGATGGCGTCCGCATAGACATGAGCACGGGCATGGGGGCCGGCGACCTCAATAAAGGCAGGCTGAGCGGCGGTCCCGCAAGCGACATCAGACGCGACGGCATCCTCCCCCAGCGGCGCGATCTCAAACAGCACACCGCGGGCATCAAATGCCGTGGCAAGCTCCTCGCGCATCGCCGCCTGCTCGCGGGCAAGCAGCACGACGACCTCTCCCCCATTGTTCGCCGCGGAAGACAGCAGCTCGAGCAGGCCGTGCGTAAACGACGTGACACCGCGCACGCATACGGCGCGGGCGCACGCCGGCAGGTTATCGGCCAGGGCACCGGCCATAATGTCAGCTGCCTCGCAGGGCTCGACCATATCTCGACGGTCCAAACCGCCCGCGTAGGCACGCAAAAGCTCAAACACACGAGCCTCGGCATCGCTTTTTGGCTCAGGCTGGCAATTGTTGCCACGGCATCGCTCGGCCGTCGTCCCCGCCACACCCGGCAGCACATCGCGGGCCATGCGCGCAAGCATGCGCACCGTGCCCTGGCTGCGCGAAAGCGACTGCAGGTCGGCATCGTCGAGACGCGTGACCATGTCCGAGAGCAGCATCTGGCGCTGCAGGTTGTCGACAAAACCGCGCCCGTCGCCCAAAAGCTCCCAAATCGAGCGAAGCCACGATGTAGGCGTCTTGTAGTCGATACCCAGCGAAACGCCGGCTTCCGCCGCATCATGACGGCACAGGTCGAGCTCGGCAAACGTAGGTGCCAGCAACACGGCACGCCCGTGGCGGGCAATAAGGTCGGCAAGCAGCGCCGACTCGGCATCGCTCAAATCCGTGCCGGCATTGGTGGTATAGATTCGAACAGGCATGGTCCTCCGCTCAAACTGTTCGCAATAATCATTGCATCCATCCTACCCGCCCAAGCGGACAGATTTGCCCCACGCCAACAGATTTGATCCCTTGGGGACGGAGGAAAACGGATCATCGAGAGGGTCAGTCTAACCCGGTGATCCGTTTTCCTCCGTCCCCAAGGGATCAAAAAACCGCCCCCGGAGGAGCGGTTTTACACAATTCGTTTTTGGCGCGGCCTACTCGCCATCCTCCAGCTTAATGAGGATCTTGCGGTAGCCGCCGTACTCGCCGTTGAGCGCCTTGGATACACGGCTCACCGTGGTGGACGAAGCGCCGGTACGGGCCTGAACCTCAACATAAGGCTCGCCCTCGTCCAAATAGCGCGCAACCTGCAAACGCTGAGAAAGGTCGCAGATCTCGCGCGGCGTGCAGATATCGGTCAAAAACGCTTGGATATCCTTCTCGTCATCCAAAAGACTAAATGCGTGGACCAGCTGCTTGACATCAGGCTTGTCAAACATGTTCTCGATATTCATCGATCACCGCCAAACCCGCCAAAAGGCATCGAAGTTGATACTGACATCGGGCATCGTTCGCCCGTTCTATGCAATAGGGCAACGCCTGTGGCTTTTGCCCGTAGCAGTGTAGCACACCACCAAACTAAAGCGACAAGACTCTCTGCCAGCGGCGCGTTTTTCAGGACGAACGCCGTTTAGAAACCGTATGCGCACGTAAGCTCCACGAATATTTGAGACAATAGGCGCCCAAAACCGCGGCGCGCCCGCGCAACCATCCAGGTCGCCGCCGCAAGCCGCTTCACGCGACGCCAGCAACCCCGGCGCAAGAAAGGATTCACGCCATGCGCTTTATGCTTAACTGGCTCTTCACCTCGATCGCCATCGCGATCGCCACGTTCCTCGTCCCCGGTATCCAACCCTTCGGCTTTGCCGAGACCTGGGTCTGCTTTGCCTTCGTGGGACTGTTCCTGAACATTGTCGATTCATTCGTCAAACCGTTCCTGACGGTCATCTCGCTGCCGCTCACGATCATTACGCTGGGCATTTTCCAGCTTGTCGTCAACAGCTTTATGCTTGAGCTCGCGAGCTACCTGTCGGTCAACCTGCTGGGCGTCGGCATCTCCATCGCCAGCTTTGGATCGGCCTTTATGGGCAGCATCCTGGTGTCCATCACGCGCAGCATCCTCGACAGCATCGCCGAGGACTAAAACAGCCATTCCGGCCGTGTCCGTCTCAACAGCCCAAAACGAAGGCCGCCCATCGCAAAAATGGGCGGCCTTCTTATTTTTCAAGTCTCAAAGGGCGAGAGAATCTACCATTTCCACCCCGTCCCCAAATGCAGGTGTGGGTTAGATGACGTAGTCGTAGCCATGGTTGGGAGCGACAAGTTGATCGAGCGTCACACCGTCGAGGTAGTCGTTGATGAGCTTGTCCAGGTTCTTCCACACGTCGAGCGTGGGGCACTCATCCGAACGCGAGCAGCCCTTGCAGTCGCCATCCAGGCAGGCGACCGGCGCCAGACTGCCCTCGGTCAGGCGCAAGATCTCGCCCACCGTGTATTGCTCGGGCGGGCGCGTGAGCACATAGCCGCCGCCCTTGCCACGCATACCCGAAAGCATGTTGGCGCGCACGAGCGTAGCCAAGATGTTCTCCAGATATTTCTCGGAAATCCCCTGGCGCGCCGCGATCTCTTTGAGCGGGATGCGACCGGCCGCCTGGTGCTCGGCCAGGTCGACCATAACGCGCAGGGCATATCTGCCCTTAGTAGAAACCAACATGTATAGTGCTGCCTTTCGGTCATTTAGTCCGTAGAAATTCTAGCCGAAAAATTTGTTTTGAAAATACCCGTTCCGGTCAAGATGGTTAATCGACTCGTAATAATCTTCTATTTCCTATTGCGTTACTAGGCTTTACTGTCTACTATGCTTGCCAACAGCAAAACGAACAACCCATAAGTTTTGTGGGTTTCGCTGCTGCACACACCGTAAAACCACACGGTATCCAGTCATTTGAACACTTTGGAGGTTCATCATGAGCAATGTTTACACGTCCATCGATCAGCTTATCGGCCACACTCCGCTTCTGGAGCTCACTCACTTTGAGGCCGATGAGGACCTCGAGGCCCGCGTGCTCGTCAAGCTGGAATACTTCAACCCCGCCGGCTCCGTCAAAGACCGCGTCGCCAAAAACATGATCGACGAGGCCGAGAAGGCCGGCAAGCTCGTGCGCGGCGGCGACTACACCATCATCGAGCCCACGAGCGGCAACACCGGCGTCGGCATCGCCTCGGTGGCGGCG
>OATI01001203.1_pt1 | contig 12507 bp, 9 predicted proteins | sample 1494981 | NCBI WGS metagenome assembly OATI01 (sample SAMEA2579952, study PRJEB22360) | human gut metagenome
TCCACTTTCTTAATCGGGACGCCTGAGAGTCTGGCCGATTCTCTGTTGCCGCCGATGGCAAATATGTAAGTACCGAATTTTGTCTTATTTAAGACTACGATAAAAATAATAATCAGAACAATCATGTATACAACCGGGAGCGGCAGGACGCCGAACAGCTTTCCTGTTCCGATTCCGGTAAACACGTCGTTGGAAACGCGGATGGAACGGCCGCCGGAATAAATGTACGCCACGCCCTTTGCCACGTTCATCATGGACATCGTCACGATAAATGCAGGCACCTTGAAGGTGGCGATGATAAGTCCGTTGAGAAATCCGGCCAGTGTTCCAAGGAGCAGCCCCACGGCAATTGCGGGAACCATGGGCATTCCCTGATTGACCATCAGGCCGGCCGTCAGCGTCCCGCACATGGCAACACAGGTTCCCACCGAAAGATCGATTCCCCCCAAAATAATGACGAGCGTCATTCCGAGAGCCAGATACATATTATTTGATACCTGCCGAAGTACGGACAGGAGGTTATCCGTTGTGAGGAAAACCGGTGAGGCAAAGCTCAGGATCACGGATATAATAACCAGTACTGCAATAATTCCAGAGTTGCCTTTCAGCATTTTCATAAAACTGTTATTTTTCATATTTTACACTCCCGTAGCCAATTTCATAATTCTTTCCTGTGTCAGTTCCAGATGAGCAATCTCCCCTGTTTTCACGCCTTCCTTGATTACACATACGTTATCGCACATATTGATGATCTCAGGCAGCTCTGAGGAAATCATGATGATTGCCATTCCCTGTCTTGCCAGTTCATTGATGATTGAATATATTTCCGCCTTAGCTCCCACATCCACGCCTCTTGTCGGCTCATCCAGAATCAGTATCCTGGGTTTGGTCGCCAGCGCCTTCGCAATTACCACCTTCTGTTGGTTTCCTCCCGACATGCTGCCCACCGGTACGTCCGGAGATAACGCCTTGATGTTCAGGCTCTTAATATACTCCTGCGTAACCCCTTCTTTCTTTGCGTCGCTCAGAAGCAGGCCCTTCGTGTAATACCGGAGGCTGGAGAGGGTCGTATTAAACACAATGGAATTAATCAGGGTCAGACCTGTCTTCTTTCTGTCCTCCGTCACCATGGCAATGCCGCTGTTGATGGCTTCCAGGCAGTTTTTGAACCGGATTTCCTTTCCTTCCAACAAGATACGCCCTGAATCAAACCTGTCTGCGCCGAACACGCAGGTCATAATCTCGCTGCGGCCTGCGCCTACCAGTCCGGCAAAGCCGAGAATCTCCCCTTTCCTGACTTTAAAGCTGATGTTATTAAAAACTCCCTTTTTCGTAAGATTCTCCACTTCCAGAACCGCGCTGTCCTCTTTCAGAGTATCGTAGTCACGGGTATAGTAATTCTGAAGGCTGCGTCCCACCATCATCGCTACCAGCTCATCCGTATCCGTTTCCTTCGTATTCACAGTGCCTACGTAGGTACCGTCCCGGATTACGGTGATTCTGTCCGTCATACGGAACAGCTCTTCCATTCTGTGCGAAATGTAGATGATGCTTACCTTCTGCTCTTTCAGCCTTGTCATCGTCTCAAACAGCTTTTCCACCTCTTCATCCGATAGGGATGAGGTAGGTTCGTCCATCACCAGGATTTTCACATTAAAGGAACTCGCCTTTACAATCTCTACCATTTGCTGCTGGGCAATGGTGAGTTCCACCACCTTTGTATCGGCGTCAATATCCAGCCCCAGCTTCTTAAGCATCTCCTGCGCCTGACTCAGCATTTCACCCATATTCTTAAATCCGAACCGGTCCAGAATCTCACGGCCCAGGAAGATGTTTTCCGCCACAGTCAGATGAGGGACAAGCACAATCTCCTGATGGATGATTCCGATTCCATGCTCCCTGGCAATCTGGACGTTATCCATCTCCACATCTTTTCCGCCGATATTGATTGTCCCCCGGTCCGGCCTGTAAATTCCGCCCAAAACCTTAATCAAAGTTGATTTTCCCGCTCCGTTTTCTCCCAGCAGAGCGTGAATTTCCCCTTCTCTCAGTTCAAAATGGATTCCGTTTAAAGCATGAACACCGCCGAAGCTTTTTTGTATATCCGTCATCTTTAATACAATGCTTTCCACTCTCTCACCTACTTTTCTAAAAACAGGCACTTCTGTTTATAAGAAGCGCCTGCCATGTTTACTGTAACTCTTATGCTATCCGGCCCTTACTGCCAGTCTTTCAGCGTTGCCTCTGCTTTCTCTTTATCTACCAGGAAGGAAGGTAACAGAATTTCTTTCTCGATTTCACCGCCTGTTAAAAGCTCCTCAGCCTTTTCAAATGCAGTCTCAGCAATTCCGATCGGAACCTGAGCCGCTACTGCCGTAAAGGAGCCATCGAGAATAGCCGCCTTGCCGTCCGGGGATGCGTCAATGGAGTAAACGCCGATCCCCGTCTTGCCGGAAGCCTTGATAGCTGCCGCCGCACCGAGTGCAGACGGGTCATTAATGCAGAAAAATGCATTTAAATCAGGATTTGCCTGGATGATATCCTCAGCAATCGGCATGGAGATATCGAGGGCTGCCGCGCCGTCCTGCTGTGCCACAATGTCAAACTTATCTTTCGCATCGCCAAGTCCGTCAAGGAAACCTGCCACACGGTTTACACAGGATTCATTGGAGGGGAAATCCAGTATCGCAATTTTGGCTCCGTCCGGATAGTCGGCCACCATCTGCTGTCCTACCAGTGTTCCCGCATTGTAAGCGTCCGTTGCAATAACGGTTTCTACCAAATCCAGATCATCGTCGATTACCGGGGTGTCTACATTGAGAATCGGAATATTCTTCTCATGGATCTGCTCCAGGCCCTGTCTGATTCCCGCAGAGTCAACCGGGATAACAAATACCGCGTCAAAATTCTGGGTGGCCACATCGGCCATCTGGGATAACTGGGTATTCAAATCGTAATCCGGGTCAAGGCACACATAGCCGTATCCCTTTTCATCACAAAGCTTTTTGAACGTATCATTCATTGCAGCCTGGAATGTGTTATTCTGCGTATTAGGAAGAAAAGCAAATTTGTAAGATGCTGCCCCGGCACCTTCTTCCTTTGTCTCTGCCGCCTCGGATGCCGCTCCTTCTGTCTGTGTCTTCTCCGGAGCTGCCGTACTTTCCGTACTTACGGAATTGGAATGGCCGCAGCCTGCGAGGGTTGCTGCCAGCATCGTGAATGCCATTACTTTTGCGATTGTCTTCTTCATTAATGATTTCCTCCTCTTTTATATAGCCTGTATTTTCTTTCATTCATCAAGCTTGCGCGCCGCTCTGTTTACGTAAATAATATCATTGCAGGCTCACAGAGTCAACGGTTTTTATAATTTTCTGCATTTTTAACAGGATTTTTTTGTGAATTTTATGCTATTGTCCCAATCAAATGTAATAATTTACGTAAATATTGCGATGTTTTACCATTTCCCATCATTTTTCCTCTCTAAGTTTTATAAAACCTGAACTGTATTTCTACTGTTTTACGTTTAGAATTTGACTTTATTTTGAGAAATTGTTATAGTATAGTTAGATTTACGTAAAAGAAGGAGGGTTTATATGGCTATCACCATCAAAGATGTTGCCAGAGAAGCCGGCGTCTCGATAGCAACCGTCTCACATGTTATAAACGGCACGCGCTACGTTAAGCCCGAACTCACGGAAAAAGTATTGCAAGCCATCCGGAATACGAATTATCAGGTAAAAGCAGATAAAAAGCCCGGCACTGCCAGATTGGGAGAAAAATCCGTTATAGCGGTCATAATCCCAAATGTGGAAGGTTCCCTGTTCACCAAAATAATCACCTGTATCACTCAGCTGTGTGAGTCCAGGGGATACTCTGTTTCCATCTATCTGACCTTTGATGATGCCGCTTCCGAAAAACGGATACTGGAAAACCTGGTCGGCAGCAGGCAGACCGCAGGCATCATCATTGCTCCCTGCGGACTTGACAGTAAATATTATCAGAAGATCCGCCAGAGGAATATGCCTCTTGTCTGTATCGAACGGACCGTGTCGGATCACTCCATATCCTGCGTTGTGGCCGACAGCAAAAGCATCATTCGCAAGGGGACGCAGACCTTACTTAACAGCGGCCATAAGAAAATCGGCATTCTTATGTCGGACAGGGAGATTTCAACGGTCAACGAGCAGCTTACCGGTTTTCTGGACGCGATGTATGATGCAGGCGTACACTGTGATGACTCCAATATCGTCAAAATGAATCTTTACAATAACAAAGACTGTGAACGTGCGATTATCAGTCACTATGAAGACTTCAAGCCTACGGCTTATATTGCCTGCGGCAACCAGATAACCCTGATCCTGATCTCCACGCTCCAGAAGCTGGCGGTCGATATTCCGAGCCAGCTGTCCGTTATTGGTTTCAGTGATGAATCCTGGTGCCATCTGTTCGGAACCCCTCTCACCACCTTTTCCCACGACTGCCACAGGATGGCGGAGAACGCGCTGAGGCTGCTTTTTAACCAAATCGACGGAAAAACCGAGATAGAGGAAGTCCATATCCTGTCGCTACTGGAAATCCGCAAATCGGTCAAGATGATCGGCAAGGGGCCTTATGGGGAGACGACGGTTTCGCCCGACAACCTGGATCTGACTCCCGCCGAAGTAAAAGAACTTCAGAAACACAAATACCGGGTGGGCGTCTCATTTCATTACGGCAATACCAGTTGGGCGGCCATGCACGAAAAGGGCCTCCGCTATATCTTATCAAGGTGCGGCGTCAACATCGTATCCGTCACCGACTCAAATTTTGATCCGAATTTACAGGCAATTCAGCTGGAGAGCCTGCGCATGCAGGGTGTTGACGCTATCGTGGCAATCCCTGTGGATGACACAGCCACCTCCAACAAATTCCGCCAGCTCTCCAAAGAGACAAAACTTATCTTCATCAGTAATGTCCCGGACGGCATGAGCAAAGGCGATTATTACTCTCTCGTCTCCACCAATGAACGAGAAAACGGCCGCAACGGAGCCATACTTCTTGGGGAACATTTTAAAAAAGAGGATAAAGTGGTCGTCGGATTTATCGTACACGGCAGTAAATTCCTCGGAACCTACTTAAGAGATATGATTGCGGAACAGACAATCCGCGAGGAATATCCCAATATCACCATCGTGGAATCAGAACCATTTTATCAGATAGAAAATACATATGAGGTGGCAAAGAAGATGATCCTCGCCCATCCCGAAATCAAAGGGCTTTACGTTTCGTGGGAAGGCCCTGCGCTGGGCGCAATCCGGGCGATACGGGAGCTGAACCGCTGCGATATCAAGATTGTTACCTTTGATTTGGATTATGAAATAGCCGGGATTCTTGCCAACGAAGATATCATCCTTGGACTGAGCGCCCAGAAGGCCTATGATCAGGGTGTCGCAGCGGGCCAGGCCACAGCCAAAGCCCTGCTGAACCAGAGGGGTTATGAATACATCGGCATATCGCCCTGTATCGTGGAGCGTCAGAATCTTCTGTCCGCCTGGAGGGAAGTGATGCATGAAAATGCGCCGGATGAACTGGCCAAGATATTAAAAAACGAGCTGTCGAAAAAATAGAATTTTGATGCAAAGAACCGGATATCAGCTCATAGGCATCCGTCATATCCGGATTGATATGGCGGATATTTGTGTTTGTGAGACGTTTATTCACGGTCAGCTTGACAACGGGCCTTAGCGAGAAGGCAGACGACCGCCTCTCATTGGAAAGTGCTTTCGCGGTATAAACGCTGCGTTTGGCAGTGGAATCTTTCCTGCGGCCTTTCTTCGGCATAAAACTTCATATAGTTATCAATCGCAGAGCGCAGGGAACCTTCATCGGTTATTTTATACATACAATCCATTTCTGACTTGATAATTCCCCATAATCCCTCCGTAGGGTCATTATCAATTTGGCGCTTAAGCCGCAGGTTCTCCCTGCGCAGACGTTCCAGCTCGTCAGCCTCATCATCCGGTTTATGGTGCCCGCGTTTATCTGACAGCCCGTCTTCCCCCGCTGCATCGTATTTCTTTACCCAGGAATAGACCTGGCTGTATGAGACATCATACAAGGAAGCCGTCCCTTTGTAATCCCGGTCATGGGCAATACAGTATCCCACTATTTCCTTGCATTCCGCGAGTGTTGTTTTTCTTTGCGTCTCTGCCATATAGACCTCCCTTTTCGGATCATAACTCTTAAGTTCTATATCGGCATTATACTTCAAAATCCACCTTCTGAAAACTTTTGTGACAGAAATACCGTGCTTGACGGTAATTTCCAGAATAGTGCCCTTCCCGGAAAGGTATTCTTCCACAGCTTGGGTTTTTAATTCTGAGGAGCAGCTTTTGTTATGGTAGGAATGGGTAAAAGCCTCTGGCCCCACCGCCCTGTACTTTGCCACCCATTCGCTCAAAGATGTGGAGGAACAGTTCTTCTCATTATATGTTATCCCATACTTTTCACAGACTCGGGCTGATGTATATTTTCCAGACAAAAAATCCCCCTTAAGTGGACTTTGTTTATTTACCTTGTCTGCCTAAGGGGTATCCTATCACAAATCCAAATCATCTTTTATGCAAACATTCAACGTCTATCAATAATTTTATCAATCAATCCAAAATTCATTGCTTCTTCTGCTGTCATATAATTATCGCGTTCTGTAGCAATAGCAGCCTCATCAATACTTTTACCTGTATTTTCAGCTAAAATCATGTTAAGACGTTTTTTGCTTTTTTGAATGTGGTCGGATGTAATTTTAATATCAGTTGCCTGCCCTTGGATTCCATTGCCATGAATAGCAGGCTGATGTATCATAATTTCCGCATTAGGCAAAGCAATACGTTTTCCTTTTGCACCTCCTGCCAATAAAAAAGCTCCAAAACTGGCAGCAAGACCTATACATATCGTTGAAACATCACATTTGATATACTGCATTGTATCATAAATAGCAAAGCCCGCTGAAACAGAACCGCCTGGACTATTTATATATAACTGAATGTCTTTTTCTGGGTCTTGTGCTTCTAAAAACAGCATTTGTGCAATAATTAAACTTGCTGAAACATCACTTACCTCTTCTCCCAAAAATACAATTCTGTCAGACAATAACCTTGAAAAAATATCATAACTTCGTTCTCCTCGACTTGTCTGTTCAATAACATATGGAATCGTACTCATGCTGCTAATTTACCTCCTGCTAAATAATACAAGAGTGTATATCCACCAAGGGAACCCATCATGCTTATCTCCGATTGTTTAGGCCAGAACACACCATTCTTCCGATAAATTTTAGGCGTACATCCATAAAATTGTTTAAACGCCAATGTGAAAGCTTGTTGTGAATCATAATGTGCTTCATAAGCGATTTCAACAATAGACTGCTCTGTTTCCACAAGCTTTTGGGCTGCCAAAGTCAATCTACGTCCTTGTATGTATTTATAAATTGTACATTTTGTTTCTTCAGTAAAAATTCTGGCTATGTAGAATTTTGAATAATTTAATTCGTTTGCTATTTTATCAAGCGGCAAATCCTCGTCAATATGTGTTTCTATATAATCCACCACTTTTTTTACAACTGCATTATTGTTCATATGTGACACTCCTTTCCCTATTTAATATAACATAACCTTCTAAAATAATCTTAATAGAAATTGCCCTAATTGAATAATAAGAATTATCACCCTCTTTCTTTATTACAACATCTGCAATTATTCATTCACCACAAAGTTCACAACACATCACTACGGTACTGTGCGGGAATATTGAATTTCCCCTGAGGATCTGCATAAAAGTATACTTCTGTTATAACGGTTTCTGCTTTAAGGTCAATCACATATTTTGTGACATATTTTCCGGATTGGATCTTCTTTTCTATGTCAGCTTTTGTTAAAGCAGTTCCTTTACGCCCTTTCTGATCGGAAGAAGGCGGAAGGCTGAACTGTTACCCTGAATCACATATCCACAGAACCACCGCCTGACATTTTAAAATTATTCAGCCATACAACACAGGGATACAGGAGAAAAACTCCCTTAAGATATCTCGGACAGAACATCCTTAAGATTTATATATGTAAAATAGCACTTACCGTCAGTCAAGTCAATAGCATGAGCACAAATAACATGAACATAAATAACATGAACGCAATAAAAAACAGTAATAAAAAACGCTGCCTGAAATGAATCCACATGATAATGAATCCATCACAGGCAGCAGCCTTAAGCCACACCTGCCTCAGCCTATTTCCGTCCCAGGCTCATTCCAGCCTTCAGCATCCTGAATGTACGGTCCGCGGCACTGATGTACAGCTCTTCCGCCCGCTCCAGGGCCTCTTCGATATCCATGGCGCCGTTTATCGTGGTCATAATACTGTCAATGCCGTAATCAAAAATCGTCTCAGCCTTGTCGCCCATACCTCCCACGATGGCGGCCACCGGTATGCCTCTCTCCCTGCAGCGCTTTCCGATTCCGCTTGGCACCTTTCCAAAGGCAGACTGCCAGTCCATTCTACCCTCTCCGGTAATCACCAGGTCCACCCCCTCTAAGAGGCTGTCAAAATGAACCAAATCCAGTACCGTGTCAATACCGGACTTGAGATTGGCCTTCAGGAACACGCAGAATGCCGCCCCTAATCCACCGGCAGCGCCCGCTCCGGGAATCTTATCCACATCCACGCCCAGCTTTTCCTTCAGCAGAGCCGCATACCGAACCATTCCGCCCTCTAACACATCCAGGATTTCCGGTGTACCGCCCTTCTGCTTTCCAAATGTATAGGTGGCTCCGTCCGGTCCCGTAAGAGGATTGGTCACATCGCACATCACAGTGAATCCGGCCTGAGCCACCGCCGGGTGCATCCGGCTCACATCAATATCAGCCACTCTTGTCAAATCCCTGCCTCTGCCCTCCAGCTCATTTCCCTGATCATCCAGGAACCTTACTCCCAGAGCACGCATGGCCCCCATACCGCCGTCATTGGTTGCGCTGCCTCCAATGGCAATGGAAATCTTCCGGTATCCCCGATCCAGAGCATCTCTAATCAATTCCCCTGTGCCATAGGTGGTGGTGTTCAGAGGATTGCGCCTGTCCGCCGGCACCATGGGAAGCCCGGAAGCAGCTGCCATCTCGATGATAGCGGAGTCCCCTTCAAATTCCCCGTAAAAGGACTGCGCCTCCTCCATCAAAGGACCATGGACCGTCAGTCTGCGGTATGTACCGTTCAGCGCTGAAATCACCGCGTCAATGGTTCCCTCCCCGCCGTCAGCCACAGGCACGCCAGCTGTCTCACAGCCCGGAAATGTCCGCCCTGCCGCTGCCTCCAAAAGCTGTGTAATGCGCTCTGACGACAAGGTCCCCTTAAACGAATCTGATGCAAATAAAAACTTCATGGTTCCGCCTCCCAATTGTGATTGATTTTCTTACGTCTATTGTACTGTTTCCTGGCTGCCGCGTCAATGTTCCGAAAAACATATATGCTGTATATTATTTATTCTTAAGCACAACAAACCTTCTGGCGGGCCAGACCCCATTCTGTTTCCCGTCCCGCCGCTAATCCTGCATCATTTCCTTCACATCCCTGAAAAATACCATCGCCATGTAAAACACCGCTGACTGGCTCAGTACGCGCACGTCATATCCCGTCAGTTCCTCCAGCTTCCTGAGCTTATAGGTCAATGTATTCTTATGGATGTGCATGGCATCCGACGCAGCCTTTAAGGAACCCTCGGCTCCGAAATAAGCCTCCAGAAGCCCCATCCACTGACACAGCTCTTCATAACCGCAGTTCTTAAATACCTTGCGAAGGTACTCTGCCTTCACACTATCAGCCACATCCTCCGTAAACAGCTCCAGGGTAACGCTGTCATACGTCATGACGTCCCGTTTGGACATACCGGCTGAGCGCCATGCCTTGTTGGCCTGGCCATATGCCACATGGATGTCCCTGGCCCTGCCGTCGATCCCCATAACCAGACCTATGCCGAATTTCTTCTGCACACAGGAGCGTATACGGCCGGCCAGCTGGGTCATATGACGGTCGGAAGCACCCTGAACCAGGAAAATCTGCCGTCCGGCATTGCGAAACACCAGGCATCCCGCCCCCGCCAGAAAAGCAGCTTCCCCCTCTGCCTGTTCCAGCAGCTTCTGGCCCGACGCGGTGGATGCATATTCCTGGAAGTTCCTGACGCCCGCCACCATGACCCTTCTGGGAACAGAAATGTCGATTCCCAGCGCAAAGCCCCTCTCCTCCAGTACCCGGGGCTGAAGGAGCCCGCTTCCAAGGACCCAGTCCTCCAGAAAACGGTTCAGCACCCGCTGCCCCATACGGCGTTCATCCTGCCAAACGTTTTCCCGAATCAGTATTTCCACCATTTTCTTCACAATCTGGCCATAGCCGGCCACTTCCTCATACCGGCCCGTAATGCCGATAACGCCGGCAATGCTTCCGGCCTGATACACAGGCAGGTTCAGCCCCGGACGGGAGGTGAACGTGGCCTCCTCGTCCCTCACATACAGCTCATCCAGATGCTCCCTGATGATTTTCCTGGCCCCCTCATGAAGCGTGCCGATTCGCTCCGGATCCGTACTGGCTATGACATAACCTTCCGGGTCCATCATATTAATATTCTGGCCCACAATGGCCCCCACTTCCTCCACAATGGCCTGGGCTCCCTGCTGTGAAAGCCTCAGCGCCTTCCCTGTCTGTTCCATCCATTCCACCTGCCTTTATACCATCCTGCCTGTTTTGCGGCCGTCTGCATGCCAAAAGGGGGCTGCGGCGCCCGGGACATCCCCATGGCCGCAGCTCCCCATATTCATTCCTGTTCCCTCATGTTTCTTTATATCACTTTTCCCCGGTTCTACTGATAAATGGGGTATTTGTCACAGAGCTTTGTCACTTCTCTCCTGATATAATCCGCTTTATTCTCAAAATCCGTGGCAGCCAGCCAAATGCACTCGGCAATCTTCGGCATGTCCTCTTCCTTAAGGCCCCTGGTGGTAATGGCCGGTGTACCGATGCGCACGCCTGAAGTGACAAATGGGCTTCTGGGGTCATTGGGAACCGTATTCTTGTTCAGGGTGATGTACACCTCATCGCAGCGATTCTGCAGCTCCTTGCCCGACACTTCCATGCCGCGCAGATCAACCAGCATCAGGTGGTTGTCCGTGCCGTCCGTAAGGAGCTTGAATCCCTGTCTTTTAAGAGCCTGGGCAAGAGCCTTTGCATTGGCTGTCACCTGGCGCTGGTATGACTTGAATTCAGGCTTTAATGCCTCTCCAAAGCACACTGCTTTTCCCGCTATCACATGCTCCAGCGGGCCGCCTTGGGTTCCCGGGAAAATGGCCTTGTTGAAATTAAATTTCTCAGCCGCCTCCTTGTTTGCCAGAATCATGCCGCCCCTTGGTCCCCTCAATGTCTTGTGGGTGGTGGTGGTCACCACGTCCGCATAAGGAATGGGGCTGGGATGTTCGCCCGCAGCCACCAGACCCGCGATATGGGCCATATCAACCATGAGATAAGCGCCAGCTTCGTCAGCGATTTCACGAAACCGCTTGAAATCAATGGTCCTGGCATAGGCGCTGGCGCCTGCTATGATAAGCTTTGGCCTGGCTTCCTTTGCAATCCGCTCCAGCTCATCGTAGTCGATGAACCCCTGGTCATTGACTCCATAAGGTACGATATGAAAGTAAAGGCCGGAAAAATTCACAGGACTTCCGTGGGTGAGATGGCCGCCGTGGTCCAGGTTCATGCCCATGACCGTGTCCCCTGCTTTCAGCATGGCAATGAACACCGCCATATTGGCCTGAGCGCCTGAATGTGGCTGTACGTTGGCGTAATCACATCCGAACAGCTTCTTAGCACGCTCAATGGCAAGGGTTTCCACCACGTCCACGCACTGGCATCCGCCGTAATAACGTTTTCCCGAATATCCTTCCGCATACTTATTGGTGAGAACCGTCCCCATAGCCATCATGACAGGCTCTGACACGATATTCTCTGATGCGATGAGTTCCAGGTTGCGTCTCTGGCGCGCGCATTCAGCCTGAATGGCCTCGCCCACTTCCTTGTCATATCCGGTAATAAAATCCATTACTTCATTAACCATTATCTTACCTCTTCCTTTCGCAATGACAGCCTTTTTCTGCTGATTATAACCTATGTAACAGCAAATTGCAAGACATATGGCAGAACCCCTTTCTCTTTATCTGTTAATTTTTTATCGCTGTTTTTCTTAATAATTTCATAATAATTATAGCACTTTCTTTAAACTTTAGACACAATTCGGACACAATTATAGGCTATTATCAAACTCGTTCCATAAAAATTTGTGTTTAGAAAGTCTCACCGGGAGGCTTTCAGAGGAGGAAAACTATTATGAAGAAGACAATCGCAAAATCCATGACCGCTATTATGGCAGCAGCTATGATCGCAGGAAGCCTGACCGCTTGCGGCGGCAGCGACAACAAGGCTGAGACCACACTCAGTTGTT
>OATI01001219.1_pt1 | contig 12276 bp, 10 predicted proteins | sample 1494981 | NCBI WGS metagenome assembly OATI01 (sample SAMEA2579952, study PRJEB22360) | human gut metagenome
GGTCTGATCACCGACCCCTAATTTTTTTGGCGCCAAGAAAAGCCAGTGCGATCGAGTAGAGTTTGGTGAGGCTGGAGTCGCCGCGCGAAGTCAGCACGCAGGGAACTTTGGTTCCCATGACCATCGCTGCGATCTCGCCGCCGCCCATGTGCGTGGAAGCCTTGAAGAAGACGTTGCCCGATTCGATGTTGGGGAAGAGCAGGCAGTCCGCATCGCCTGCGACGGAAGAACCCTTGACCTTCTTGATCTCGGCGGCTTCCTTGTAAAGCGCTACGTCGAGCGACAGCGGACCGTCGATGACGACGTTACCCAGCTGTCCGCGATCGCCCATCTTGGCGAGCAGAGCGGCTTCGGTCGAGGAGAGCACGCTCGGCAACAGCTGCTCCGAAGGTGCGATGCAGGCGATCTTCGGCGTCTTGATACCGATCAGGTTGGCGATGCGCGTCAGGTAGCCGATCAGGATGGTTTTCTGTTTGAAGTCGGGCTGCGGAATCACCGCTACGTCCGAGATGACCAGCAACTTGGGATAGTTCGGCATTTCGACTACCGCTACGTGGCTCAACGTGCCTTTCGGGGGGAACAGACCTGCGTCCTTGTTCAGGATGCCGCGCATGTACTTGTCCGTGGAAACCAGACCCTTCATCAGTACGTCGGCCTCGCCCGTAACGACGGCATTGACAGCCAGATTGACGCACTTCACGTCGTTGCTCTCGGGGATTATTTTGAAAATGTTGCAATCGATATTCTCTTCCTTGCAAACCTGCTCGATGATCTTGGGATCGCCGAACAGAATCGGCTCTACCAGACCTTCCTTATAAGCTGCATAGACGGCTGCCAGCGTGTGGGCGTCCTGACCGTAAGCGACTGCAAGGCGCTTCTTACCTTTTTTTCTTGCCTCTTCGACAATTTCACTCAAATGTTGCATGGGTTGTGTGTTTTTAATATAATTGTTTGGTTATTTATTGACGATTTCGTAAGTGTCGGTGGCGATGACCAGCTCCTCGTTGGTCGGAACGACGGCCACCTTGACCTTCGAATCCGCTGCGGAAATGATCTTGTTTTCGCCGCGAAGACCTTCGTTGATCTTCCGGTCGAAGTGCACGCCCATAAATTCGAGGCCTTCGCAGACCTCCTTGCGGGTTTCGGGTGAGTTCTCTCCGACGCCGCCCGTGAAAACGATCAGATCGACGCCGCCCATTTCGGCCGCGTATTCGCCGACGAATTTCTTGATGCGCAGGCAGTACATGTCGCGGGCGAGGATCGCACGCGGATTACCCTCTTCATAGGCTTTGTCGATGTCGCGCATGTCGCTCGATACGCCCGATACGCCGAAGACGCCCGATTGCTTGTTGAGCATGTTGTTCACTTCGGCATAGCTCATTTGCTCCTTTTCGCCGATGAAGGTGACCGCGCTCGGATCGACGTTGCCGCAGCGGGTGCCCATGACCAGACCATCGACCGGCGAGAAGCCCATCGAGGTATCGTAGGACTTGCCGTTCAGCACGGCCGTGATCGAACCGCCGTTGCCGATATGACAGGTAATGATCTTGGAGTTATTGATATCCAGACCGGCGAGTTTGGCGCCTTCGCGGGCGACGAACTTGTGGCTCGTGCCGTGGAAGCCGTATTTGCGGATGCCGTATTTCTGGTAGTACTCGTAGGGCAGGGCGTACATGAAGTTGGTTGCGGGAAGCGTCTGGTGGAACGAGGTGTCGAATACGGCTACCTGTTTCACGCCGGGAAGGACTTTTTCGATGGAGAGGATGCCTTCGAGGTTGGCCGGATTGTGCAGCGGGGCGATCTGGAACAGCGAGCGGATCTTCTCCTGGACCTGTTCGGTTACCAGACAGCTCTCCGGGAAAAATTCGCCGCCGTGCGCTACGCGATGACCGACGGCCTTCACTTCGTCGAGCGACCGGATTACGCCGTGCACGGGGTCGGTCAGGGCCTGAAGCACCAGGCTGATGCCCGTCGTGTGATCGGGAATCGGCTGGTGGAGCTCGAACTTCTCCTTGCCGACGGGTTTGTGCGTGAGATCGCCTTCAGGAAGGCCGATGCGCTCGACCAGACCTTTGGCGAGCAGTTTGCTGGACTGGGCTTCCATGTCGATCACCTGGTATTTGATCGAAGAACTGCCGCAGTTGAGTACTAAAATGACCATTTCAGTTGTTTTGTAAAAATTATTTTGTTGTTTCCTTGTTCGTTGTCAGCGTTTCAGCAACCGTCCCAATGCGGCGCCCAACAGGATGCAGCACACGCATGCCGCAAAATTGAGCGCGATGCAAAGTCCGGCCGCCGTGTAGTCGCCGCTTTTAAGCATCCGCACCACGTCGGAAGAAAAAGTGGAAAAGGTAGTGAATCCTCCGCAGAATCCTACGCTCAACAGCCACGACGCAGTTCCTGCGCCCAGCATCTCCAGCAAAAAGCCCATCAGCAACGATCCGGCGGCATTGACCGTGAAAGTGCCGGCCGGGAAGCCCAACAGGGACTGTTCGGCCAGCCATACGTAGGATACCAAGTACCTCGACATACTGCCCAGGGCCCCTCCGATTCCTACTGCCACGATCTCGCGGATCATTTCGTCGAAAATGCGTTTTTACTTAAGACTTTGCAAATTTACGCAAAATTTAATTACGGATCGTAAGGTTTTCCGGAATTTTTGTGATAAATTTTGGACTATCTGTGGTTAATTTTCGTATTTGTACCCCATACCCTTTACGGTCGAGATGTGTCCGTCTCCGATTTTTTGTCGGATTTTGCGGACGTGGACGTCGATCGTGCGGTCGCCGACGACCACGCTGTCGCCCCAGATGCGGGAGTAGATCTCTTCCCGGGAGAAGAGTTTTCCGGGAGAGGAGGCGAGCAGGGCGAGCAGGGCGAACTCCTTGCGGGGCAGTTCGATACGTTCTCCGTTGCGGATTACCAGATGTCGTTCCCGGTCGATGACCAGCGAAGCCGGTTTGTCGGCGGCTACCCGTTTGAGGATCGCCTGGATGCGGCTTATCAGAAGTTTGGGCTTGATCGGCTTGGAAATATAGTCGTCGGCTCCGGCTCCGAACCCTGCGAGCTGTTGCTCCTCTTCGCCGAGGGCCGAGAGAAAGACGACCATCGTCTCCTTCAGCGCCGGGTCGCAGCGCAGGGCCCGGCAGGTTTCGATGCCGTCCATCGTGGGCATCATCACGTCGAGCAGGATCAGGTGCGGCCGATGTGCCGCAGCCTGTTGCAAACCTTCGGCTCCGTTGCGGGCCGTATATACTTCGTAGCCCGCCTTGGTCAGGTTGTAACGGATGAATTCGAGGATGTCGTCTTCGTCGTCGATGAGCAGGATGCGATGACTCATAAGAGCGTGCGTAATTTTTGCGAAGATAATAAATTTATCGGCAAATCCTGTGCGGGGGCCGGAAAAATGGTTATATTTGCAAGGTTTATATGGTTTTGCAAACCGTAAGATTAAAATCAGACAAGATGGCTACTGAAAATTCTACTCTTCCTGTTTCCGGGGAACATCTCGACTCTTCCGTAGTTGAGGATACGCAGAACAATTCCGTGCCCGCAGATGGCGGGGAAACGAATGCCGCAGTTGCGGACGATACCGACGTGCCGACACAGAGTCGGGTGGACTTCGCCGACGAAGATGCAGCACTGGCTGCCGAAAACGCAGGGCTCGACCTGGGCGAGGCTTCGCCCGAGGAGGAGGCCGCAGGCGGGGACGCGGCCGGCAGCGACCTGGCGGGCAAGTCGAAGGAGGAGTTGCTGGCGATTTTCGCCAGGATGCTCGAAGAGCGCCCGGTGCAGTCCCTGCGCCGGGATGTGGAGGCCCTCAAGATAGCGTTTTACAAATTGCGTCGGGCGGAGTCCGATGCCGCACGAAGGGCTTTTGTCGAAGCCGGCGGTGCGGAGGGTGAATTCGTTTCCGAGCCGGATCCGGCGGAGTTGCGTTTCAAGGATCTTTTCCGGGAGTACCGCCGTCTGCGGGACGAGTTCGTCGCCGGACTCGAAGCGGCCAAGGAGGAGAACCTCAAGATAAAGTTGCAGATCATCGAGGAACTCAAGGAGCTGGCTTCGTCGGACGAAATGCTCAACCAGACTTTCAACAAGTTCCGGGAGTTGCAGCATCGTTGGAAAGAGACCGGGGTGGTGCCCCAGCAGAATGTGAAGGATCTGTGGGAGACCTACAACCTGCACGTGGAGAATTTCTACAATTTCATCAAGATCAACAAGGAGTTGCGCGATCTCGATCTGAAGAAGAATTACGAGCAGAAGCTGGCCTTGTGCGAACAGGCCGAAGCGCTGGTGCTCGAACCGTCGATCGTCGAAGCGTTCCACAAACTGCAGAAGTTGCACGACGAATGGCGTGAAATCGGCCCTGTGGCCAATGAATATAAAGAGGTGCTGTGGAATCGTTTCAAGGAGGCTTCGAGCCGTATCAACAAGCAGCATCAGGAGTTTTTCGAGAATATCAAGCAGGAGCAGCTCCGCAATCTGGAGCTCAAGAGCGAGCTTTGCGTCAAAGCCGAAGAGCTGGCGCAGCAGCCGCTGACTTCGCGCAAAGAGTGGAACAAGGCGAGCGAGAAGCTCTTCGAGATACAGAAAGTCTGGAAAACGATCGGATTCGCTCCCAAGAAAGATAACAATGCCATCTACGAGCGGTTTCGCAATGCCTGCGACAAGTTCTTCGAGGCCAAGCGTGCCTATTATGCCGGGTTGAAGGGCGAGATGGAGCACAACCTCCAGCTCAAGACCGAGTTGTGCGAGGCGGCCGAAGCGCTGCGCGACAGCGAGGAGTGGAAGAAGACGACCGACGAGCTGATCGCTTTGCAGGCCAAGTGGAAGCAGACGGGGGCCGTGTCGCGCCGCTATTCCGACCAGATATGGAAACGGTTCCGTGCGGCGTGCGACGCTTTCTTCGAGCGCAAGTCCCGACATTTCGCTGCAGTGGACGATCAGTACGGGGAGAACCTCCGTCGCAAAGAGGCTCTGTTGGAGGAGATGGCTGCGGCCGATATTCTGGCGGGCGGCTTCGAGATGATTCGTGATTTCCAGCGTCGCTGGGGCGAAATCGGGTTCGTGCCCATCAAGCAGAAGGAGGCGATTCAAAAACGTTACAAGGAGGTGGTCGATAAGATGTTCGATACCCTGCGCGGTTCGGAGCGCGACCGTTCGATGGACCGTTTCAAGGAGAAGGTCTCCTCGCTCAAGGCCTCGGGCGACCGGCGTCTGCGCACGGAGCGCGACCGGCTCTACAACAAAGTCCGCCAGTTGGAGCAGGATATCGCCTTGTTGGAGAACAACATCGGATTCTTCTCCAAGTCGAAGAACGCCGAGGCGATGATCGCCGAGGTGCGGGCCAAGATCGAGCGGGCCAAACAGGAAATGCAGGCCGCTATCGAAAAAGTGAAACTCATCGATCAGGAGGAGAATAAGGAATAACCCGCCGAAGACGGTGTGTCATAACAGGCAAATTACTTCGTTATTATCGGTATTACGGCTCGATCATGTACGTCGGGTACACGTTCTTCGCCGTGAACCTCGATGCTTGGTATTTTTACCTGTTCTTATACATGTGAAAGGGGATGCGCCGAATTTCTCAATTTGACACATCCCTTTCCGGTGAGGAAACTTCTTTGTGGGGATAGCGGTGTATTTTATGTGAGTCCGGCCCTCGGAGCGGGAAGGTTTCCGGAGCGGTCTTCGAAAGCGGTTCCGGAACGATGTTTTAATAGGCAAGTGGAGAACCGGGCGTTCCGGCTTAAGGGTTGAAACGGAGCCGGATAAACGACGGTGCAAACAAAATAATTCGAAACAGATAATGAAACTCAGCAAACCCAAGTACATTTTCGTGACGGGCGGCGTGGCTTCGTCGCTCGGTAAAGGCATTATTTCGGCGTCGATCGCCCGCTTGCTGCAGGCACGCGGCTATTCGGTGACGATTCAGAAACTGGATCCCTATATCAATATCGACCCCGGAACCCTGAATCCTTACGAGCACGGAGAGTGTTACGTGACCGAAGACGGTGCGGAAACCGACCTCGACCTGGGCCATTACGAGCGTTTCACTTCGATTACGACCAGCCATGCCAACAACGTGACCACTGGTAAGATTTATCAGTGCGTGATCGACAAGGAGCGCAAGGGCGAGTACCTGGGCAAGACCGTGCAGGTCATTCCTCATATCACGGACGAAATCAAGCGCCGCATTCAACTGTTGGCGCAGCGCAAGGAGTACGATGTGATTATCACCGAGATCGGCGGAACGGTGGGCGACATCGAGTCGTTGCCCTTCATCGAATCGGTGCGTCAGTTGCGTTACCAGCTCGGAGCCCGCAATACGGCGCTGGTTCATCTGACGCTCATTCCTTACCTGGCCGCTTCCGGCGAGTTGAAGACCAAGCCGACTCAACATTCGGTCAAAACCTTGCTCGAGAACGGTTTGCAGCCCGATATTCTGGTGCTGCGCACCGAGCATCCGCTCTCTGCGGAGCTCAGGCGCAAGGTGGCGCTCTTCTGCAACGTGGATGCCAACGCGGTGATGGAGTCGATCGACGTACCGACGATCTACGAAGTGCCGCTGGTAATGCACCGTCAGCATCTGGACGAGGTGGTGCTCAGCAAGCTCGACCTTCCGTCGGAGCAGGAACCCGACTTGAGTTCGTTGCAGGCTTTCGTCGATAAGGTGAAGAATCCCAAGCGGACGATCGACATCGCCCTGGTGGGTAAATATACGGAACTTCCCGATGCTTACAAGTCGATCTGCGAGTCCTTTATTCAAGCCGGTGCGGTGAACGACTGCAAGGTGAAGTTGCATTACGTGAATTCGGAGAAGATAGACGCTTCGAACGTTGGGGAGAAGCTCGGCAAAATGGCCGGTATTCTCGTGGCTCCGGGGTTCGGCAACCGGGGAATCGAGGGGAAGATCGAAGCGGTGCACTTTGCGCGGACTCACCGTATTCCGTTCCTGGGAATCTGTCTGGGTATGCAGTGTGCCGTGATCGAATTCGCTCGCAACGTGCTGGGCTTCAAGGACGCCACCTCGACAGAAATGGATCCGGCGACGAAGCATCCGGTCATCGACCTGATGGAGGAACAGAAGGGCATTACCGCCAAAGGCGGCACGATGCGTCTGGGAGCTTACCCCTGTTCGTTGGAGCCGGGATCGAAAGCTGCGCAGGCTTACGGTACGACCCAGATTCAGGAGCGCCATCGCCACCGCTACGAATTCAACAGCGAATACCTGAAGGATTTCGAGAGCCACGGAATGAAAGCCGTCGGTGCGAACCCCGATACGGGGCTGGTCGAAGTGGTCGAAATTCCCGACCATCCTTGGTTTGTCGGTACGCAATACCATCCCGAATACAAGAGCACCGTACAGCGGCCTCATCCGCTTTTCGTCGCGTTCGTAGCTGCGGCGCTGGCGGGAAAAGACGATAAGAAAAAATAGTTTGCAACCCTGCTTCGGGGTATCCTCAAAGAATTTAGATTACGCATGGATAAAAAATCAATCGCCGGAATTGTCATCGTGGCCCTGATCTTCCTGGGTTTCACGTTCTATAATTCGCATCAACAGAAAAAGTATCAGGAACAGCTCATGGCGTACAACGCCGAACAGGCGCGTATCCAAGCCGAGCAGGATTCGCTCCTGGCGCTCAATGCTCCGCTGCCGACTGCGGATTCCGCAGCTATTGCGGCTGCGGGAGAGCGGTTGTCCGGGGACAGCCTGCAGGCGCAGCGTCGGATCATGCAGTTCGGAGAGCTGCTGGCTGCGGCGCAGCAGGCCGAAGCCGAGGAGTTCACCGTGGAGAATGAGGTATTGAAGATCGATTTCTCGACGCGCGGCGGTCAGGTCAAGGATGTTACGCTGAAGGATTATACCAAGTATGCACCTCGTGACGAGCGGAATCAGCCGGTGCGGCTTTTCGACCCGGCAACGGCCAATTTCGCCCTGACGTTCTATGTGAAGAATGGCCATAACAACGTATTGGTCAATACGGCGGATTACACCTTCAATCTGGTGTCGATGGAGAAGGATGCCGACGGTGCGCAGCGCATCACGATGGATCTGCCGGTGGCGCGTGACGCCGTGTTACGGTACGAGTATGTCGTTTATAACATACAGTCGCCGGCGCGGGATTATCTGGTCGATCTGAATGTCTATCTGAAAAATATGGCACCGCAGATGGCCAGCCAGACGACTGTCGGCATCGACTGGAGCAACCGTTCCTATCAGAACGAGAAAGGGTTTCAGAACGAGAATACCTATACGACCATCTATTACCGGGCTCCCGGCGAGTCGTCGGCCGACGATCTGGGGATGAGCGACGGGGAGAAGCAGAAGACGGTTTCGTCGTCGCTCAACTGGGTGGCTTTCAAGCAGCAGTTCTTCTCGTCGGTGATGATCGCCCCGGAAAACTTCTCCTACGCTGATATGAAGTTTACGACGGCGGAAAAAGGCTCGGGTTACATAAAGGATTTTTCGGCGAAATTGACGGTTCCCTATACGGCGCAAACCGACCATTACAACTTCGCTTTCTATTTCGGTCCGAACAAATACGCCATTCTCAAGCATGTGGCGACGACCGAGGGGGACGACGAACTGCATCTGGAACGGTTGATTCCGCTCGGCTGGGGTATTTTCGGCTGGGTGAACCGCTGGTTCGTGATTCCGGTGTTCGATTTCCTGCGTCAATTTATCCCGAGTTTCGGCCTGATTATCCTGATCCTGGCCGTGCTGGTGAAGGTCATCATCTCGCCGCTGACCTATAAAAGTTACATATCGACGGCCAAGATGCGCGTCATCAAGCCCGAGGTCGATGAGCTGGCCAAGAAATATCCGCGCCAGGAGGATGCCATGAAGCGCCAGCAGGCGACGATGGAGCTCTACAAGAAGGCCGGTATCAACCCGATGGGCGGTTGTATCCCGCTGTTGATCCAGATGCCGATCATTATTGCGATGTTCCGCTTCTTCCCCGCCTCGATCGAGCTGCGAGGCCAGCATTTCCTTTGGGCCGACGACCTTTCGTCGTACGACAGCGTGTTGTCGCTGCCGTTCAACATCCCCTTCTACGGAGATCACGTGAGCCTGTTCGCCCTGTTGATGACCGTCGCGCTGTTCGCCTTCTCGTATATCAATTACCAGCAGACGGCTTCGTCGCAGCCCCAGATGGCCGGTATGAAGTTTATGATGGTTTATCTGATGCCGGTGATGATGCTCCTGTGGTTCAACAGCTATTCGAGCGGTCTGACTTACTACTACTTCCTGGCCAACATTCTCACGATCGGACAGACGCTCGTGATCCGCCGGATGATCGACGACGAGAAAATTCATGCCGTGATGCAGGCCAATGCCGCGAAAAACAAGAACAGGAAGAAATCCAAGTTCCAGTTGCGTTACGAAGAGTTGCTGCGTCAGCAGGAGGAGGCGCAAAGGAACGCTTCCCGACGGAAATAATCGAAAGGTGCGAAGAGTTCCCTAACAAGTTTTCGAAATTGAAAATCACCCCTGTCAGAGTTCATCCTGACAGGGGTGATAACTTAAATTCGGACTGTTAGAGAGCCCCTTCATTCGCACTGCGCTGCGGATTTCAGACGTGTCAGTCGTAGAGGTCGAGGTATTCGTACGTATTTCCGACCAGGGAGAGGTAGCGTTCGAATTCGGGGCGGGAAATGACCACCGTGGCTCGGCAATCGTTGGGGTGGAAACTCAAACTGTCGCACGTTTGCAGATGACGGTCTAAAAAGAGATGTACGTGGTGTTCCGCGTCGTTGATAAGGCCGAACGGCGACACGGAACCCGGTTCGAGCCCCAGGTAGCGTTCCATGCGCTGCGGCGAGGCGAAGGTGAGTTTGCCCTGCCGCAGTCGGTGTTCCAGATCGTGAATCGCCAGCGAGCGGTCGCAGTCGAAACAGACCAAATAATGACGGTCGCCCTTGTGGTTGCGGAAGAAGAGGTTTTTGCAATGTTTCGACCCGTCCTCGCGCCAATGTGCCTTGGCCTCTTCGATGGTCGGGGAAGCCGGGTGGTGATAGATGTCGTACCGGATTTTGTGTCTGTCGAGAAATTCCCGGACGATCGTTTCGCGTTCCATATCGACTATTTGGATTCGGTTCGAGAGCGGATTTATTCGACGTAAAGTACCAATCCCTTGAGGTATTCGCCTTCGGGATGATAGATGTTGATCGGATGGTCGGCGGGCTGGGTCAGTTGGTGCAGGATGCGGACCTTGCGTCCGGCGATGGCTGCGGCCGAGAAGACCGTGGTGCGGAACAACTCCTTGCTGACCGCCTGCGAACAGGAGAAAGTGAAGAGGAGCCCTCCGCTTTTGATCTGCGCCAGCGCCCGGGCATTGAGCCGCTTGTAGCCCTGCATGGCATTGCCCAGCACTTTGTGGTGCTTGGCGAAGGCCGGCGGGTCGAGGATGATCATGTCGTACCGGTCGCCGATGTCCTTGAGGTATTCGACGGCATCGACGGCCAGCGAAGTGTGGGGAGCCTCTTCTCCGAAGTTGAGCCGAACGTTGGCGTCGGCCAGGGCGACGGCCCGCTCCGAGGAGTCGATCGAGCATACTTCGCGTGCTCCGCCCGCAAGAGCATATACCGAAAATCCGCCCGTGTAGCAGAAGGTATTGAGGACCGTGCGTCCTCGGGCGTAGCGGCGTACCAGTTCGCGGTTGAAGCGCTGGTCGATAAAGAAGCCCGTCTTCTGGCCCTCTTCCCAGTTGACCAGGAATTTTTCGCCGTTTTCGAGCACGGTGCGGGGCATTCCTCCCGTTTTGCCGTAAAGGTACCCGTCCACGGGATTCAGGCCGGCCTTGAACGGTACGGTTTGGGAACTTTTGTCGTAGATGGCGGTGATCCGGTCGCCGTAAACCGTTCGGATCGCATCGGCGATTGTCAGGCGGGCGTGGTACATGCCCACCGAGTGACATTGAATCACGGCGGTCGTGTCGTAAATATCGACGACGAGTCCCGGCAGGGAGTCCCCCTCGCCGTGAACCAGACGGTAGCAGGTGGTGTCGGGGGCATCCGTGAGCCCGAGCGTGCGGCGCACGTCGAGTGCGGTGGAGATCATCCGCTGCCACCAGGCCGCGTCGATCGGTTCCTGTTCGAAGGTGAGCACCCGCACGGCGATCGAACCGATCTGGTAATGTCCCCGGGCGATGAAGTCGCCCGAACGGGTATAGACATCGACGAGGGCACCTTCGGGGATTTCGTTTCCGTCGTAACGGACGGATTCGATCGCGCCCGAGAAAATCCAGGGATGGCGGCGCAGCAACGACTCTTCCTTGCCGCGTCGGAGGTGTATTTGCGGGATCATTTCTTCGTTTTCTTTGGTTTGGGTGTGTGCAGCAGCCGGTCGTAGATACGCGTGCAGACCCAGGCGTCCGTTGCGGCGTAGAGCTGCTGCTTGTCGGTGAGTTGTGCGGCTTCCCAGTTGCTCAGGCGCTGAGCTTTGGATACCCGCTGGCCGAGTACGATCGCCGAAAGTTTGCGCAGGCTTTTCTCTTCGATGCCCCACTCTCCGGCGAGCTCCTGAAGATCCACGAAGCCCGCTTCCTGAAAGTGCCGGATGTTGTGCAGTGCCCGCAGGTCGCCCTTTACATCGGCGCCGATTTTCAGGATCTCCTTGTTTTCGAGGATTTTGACGATGGCTTTGTCGAGAGGAATCTTGCAGAGCCGGAACAGGAAGCTCTGTTCCGGCGAGGAGAGTTGCAGCAGTGCGACCCGATTGACGACGCCCGCCCGGAACGAAGGCCGGGTTTCGGTGTCGAACCCGATGACGGGCTGTGCCGCCAGGTAGCGGCAGGCCTCCCTGAGCCTCGGTTCCGAGTCCACGACGACGATCGGGCCCCGGAATTCGATGGCCGGAAGCAGAGCGGCCTCCTCGTTGCTGATGCTATTTTGAAATGTGATCGGTTTGTTCATGAAATCGCGCAAAGTTACCGATTAATCGTGACTTTTCCATCCGGGAGTATGGAAATTTTGCCTTCGCCGCTCAATTTGCGCAGGAGCTCGGCGATTTGTGCCGGATCGGATCGGAGTGCAGCGACGATTTCCCGGGGATCGAGAGCGTCGTTGCGGAGCAGCTCCAGAACGGTCTTTTTCGAGGCTTCCGCCTGCGGAGCGCGGGCGGCGCGTTTGCGGGCGAGGCAGAGGTCGCAGATGCCGCACTCCCGGGGCTCCGGCACTCCGAAATAGGCTTCCAGGAAGGAGCTGCGGCAGCCGGTTTCCGCCGTGGCATAGGCGAGCATCCGCTCGAATCGTTTCGGGGGTGCTGCGTCT
>OATI01001220.1_pt1 | contig 12266 bp, 13 predicted proteins | sample 1494981 | NCBI WGS metagenome assembly OATI01 (sample SAMEA2579952, study PRJEB22360) | human gut metagenome
CCAGCATAAAATCCAGTGTTGTTATGAAAGCTTTAAAACAGTTAATTCGGCAACAGTGCTGGCATTTATAAAAGTTGTAAAGTCGTGTTAAAAATAACATTATTACTTCCAGGCGGAGATTCACTAACTCCTTCAAATTCTAATGCTTTGCTAATAATAGTATCAATTAATGACATAATAAAAGCTCCTTTCATCGATATGTTATTTTTATAACCAGTTACATCAACTAATAAGGAGCTTTTGCTCAAAAAGAAACTACATGAATCTATTTTTTGCTATTATTTCCATAATAATCTCTATAAAAGAACCGAAGCAGTTATTCCAACTGAGTTAACTGCTCCATAACATCGTCATCATCTAAACTGGATGTTCCCATGTAAATCCTCTGTGTTGTATCAGATAAAATTTTTCCCATCTGGTAGTATTTTCCATATCCGTTATTTTTATCGGCAAATTCCGAATAGATTGTCTCCTCATAATGTCCATATTTTATTCCTTTTTCCAGCAGCTCCGTGCTGGAAAAGTAATCCGGATATTGTTCCTTTATAAATAATTTTGCATCTGTATCTCTTTTGTTTGCTTCCTTGTTATCGATTGCTTCCACAATATAATAACGGTCTTGATCTGCATCAGTTTCTGCCTGTTTCAATATCTGCTCTATTCTTTCTTCTGATGCTTCAGTTGGCTCTTCCATATGCTCCGATTCTGACAAACCTGCTGTTTCAGATGATTCTTCTGATGATAAAAGAACCTCTTGTTCAAAACTTGATTCTTTTGTAGAGGGAATATCAAATTTTTCTGTTTCCGTTTGAAGTATTGCCGATTGCTCCTGAGACTGTTGTAAGGTATTTTCCTTGATCCAATTAGTATCTCTCGAACATGCAGTTCCAAGCATACAAACTCCTAAAGATACAATTAATAATTTCTTCATTTTATCTCATCCTCTCATTTTTTATTATTATAAAACCATTTAGTTTATTGCACCAGTGACAAAAAAATGGCAAAATTTCAGTTGTTAATATAACACCTAAAGTTATAGTATCATAACCTATTTGTCTCTTCAAGCAAAAATTATCTGACTTGGCAGTCAATATTTACTCAGAGTTAGGAATATCTTCCTGCCCAGAACGGCGAATCTCCAACATCAGGAGATACTGCATATGCAGCTTTATCTGCAAATCAGCCAAATTTGCCAACTGCTGAAACTGGAATGGAATACATCGTTATAACATTCAATGTCAATTATAAATCCGACGAAGCTGATATGCTGGTGTTCGAGCAAAGCAATACCTCTTTAGATGCAGCAAGACTATCCTTTTATCTTTCTAACATAGACAGCAACGCGGAGCAACTAACCAATCTCTTACCGGATAATATTTACAATTTATCCCTTGATAAAGGAATCTCTGATACTGGATCAGTGGCTTTCTTACATAAAACAGATGGTACAGAACCTTTACGTTTCATTGGCTTTGGCAGTACACTTGAGTTTTCCATAAATAAATGATCAGATGCAAATCCTTTAAATCTCATTTTCAAGATTTAAAGGATTTTTTGTGTGTCAGTTTCCATTTTCTTAATTTTCTCCTTATTACCAGATGTACGCGTACAAAACAAAAACAAATTAGGAGGAAATAAAAATGGCAACTTGGTATAAGATTAATGCAAGTGCAAAGTTAACAGTTCGAGCTGATAGCCTTAATGTTCGCTCAGGCCCACAGCTGTATGACTTTGTTAAATCGGTGAAAGCCGGTGAAGTAGTTCAGGCAACAGAACGCGCCTTGATCAGCGGAGATCCCTGGTTTCATATCAGTGACGGCTGGATTAGTGGTAAGTATGTTGAGGGTTGGGTAAAAGATAACAATAACAATAATAGCTGGTGGTATGTAGAAAAAAATTACGGATATCCGTCTGCCACTTGGAGAACCATTGGTGGGAAGGATTACTGCTTTGGAAAAGACGCTTATCTGTTTGTTTACTGCTATATTAAAGCAGCAGATGGCGTAAATTATTACTGGGTAGATGATGATGGTGTCTACATGCCCGAATATACTACAAAAACACCTGACCGCAATAAATACAGGGTTGTTGAGAACTATGCCACAGAAAATGCATACTCAGGAGCTGCTCCATCGGCCGATAAAGTCTATGCCCGTAATGACTATCAAACTGAAAGCCAGATGAAAGTAAATGCTCAGTATATTTTGAATTACCTGAGAGCTAAAGGGTGGACAAAGAATGCTGTTTGCGGTATGCTTGGAAATATGCAGTCTGAGAGCACAATCAGTCCCGGCCGTTGGCAGGATGGTGACGCAGGCAATATGAATTTGGGGGTTGGCTTAACTCAGTGGACAAAGGCAACAAAATTATACAATTGGGCTGCTAAGAATAATCTGTATCCGCTCGACATGGATACTCAGTTAAAGCGTATTTTATTTGAGGTAACTACAACTGACTATAATGAGAAACAGTGGTATCCTACAACCAAATATAATTTTACGTTCTCAGAGTTTACTAAATCCACAAAAAACCCATATGACCTTGGTTGTGCATTTATTTATAACTATGAAAGACCGGATGATCTTACACAGGCAGGCACTCGGGGAAATCAGGCGACAGAATGGTTTGATAAACTGTCTTAGACAGTGCAGGGAAACGATTTCCTAAAAATGTCATAGTAAAACTCTCTAAAATTTGTTAAAGTATGCCCAAAAAAGCGGATAGAATCCATATATCAAGATACTATCCGCTTTTTTAACAGAGCATCGTACATTCGCCTTGTTGCAATGAATCTGTGCCGCCCCTTTCATTGTAACAGAAATAAAATTATTACTCCCAATAGATTTGCTCCGGCAAATAGTATTCCTGTATGTCGCTATATAAAAGTTCTGCCTCAAAATGATCGCTCCCAGACGCATGTATCGCAGGCATGCTAAGAACAATTCCCTCAGGTTTTAAAAAGCACCTCATACTGTCAGCATTAGTAAAGGGACTTGGTAATGTATACTCTGAAGTTTGTAATTTCAGCATTTCTGAAAATTTTTCCTCACTGTATGAAGTAATTGGATCAGAGGGGAAAAAAGCTTTCTCAAAAAACACCTTCTCAAATTCCGCATTGACTGTATATAAATCTTTTAGGGTAATTAATTTTAATGATGTTAGATCTATATTGAGAGCATATAAGTTAGTAGTTGGAAATTGACTTACCTCTATGTCAGTACTCCCCCAAAAAACAACACTAATTATTTTTGAATTTTGTAAGGTAACAGCGGATTGATAGTTTACATCTATCTTCGGGTTCTCTGGAAAGCGCGAAGGGTCGAGGGATGCCATATCCTGTACTTGGGCCAAAATCAGTGAATTTATTTCTTCAGCTTTACTTCCATAGAAAACTGGATATTGAATTTTAATGGTACTATTCTGATTTGGTGCTTTTGTATATAGTCTCATCTCATATGTATTTTCAGATGTAACCTCAGATGAATTATTTGCCGTGTCATTTTTATGAAGTGCATCGGTTTTTGTACTATCCCTTTCTTCTACAGAAGCTGCTGCTGATCCTTCCATATGCTCCGGTTCTGACAAACTTACTGTTTCAGATGGTTCTTCTGACGATAAAATTATTTCTTGTTCTGAACTTGATTCTTTTGTAGACTGAATCTCAATTTCTTCTGTTTGGAGCATTACCGATTGTTCCAGAGACTGCTGTAAAGTATTTTTCTCTGCCAAATTAGTATCTCTCGAACATGCAGTTCCAAGTATACACACTCCTAAAGCTACAATTATCAATTTCTTCATTCCAGCTCATCCTCCCAGTTTTCTATAATTATAAAGCCATTTAATATTTTGTACCAGTGACAAAAAAGTGACAAAATTGCAGTTGTTTAATATAACACCTAAAGTTATAGTATCATAACCTATTCGTCTTTTCAAGGTAAACGGTACAACACACGTCCTTCCATACACTACGAATTTTTGAGATAATGACTCCAAGTATTACTTGGTAGTTTTTCAAGTTCCTTTGAAAACTACCAAAAGCAAGGAGGCACCATCATGAATCAACTTGTTACACAGATCCGCACCCAGCAGTGGATCGCTATGATCCGCGAACAGAGAAGCAGCGGACTTTCCGTTAAGTCCTGGTGCGCAGAAAAACACATCAGTGAGAATTGTTTTTATTATCGGCAGCACCGGCTTAGAGAGATCATTGGCAGTGAGATCCCTGAGTTTGTTGAGATTCATCAGCCGGATGCCCCGGCTGCAAGGAACATTGAAAATATAAACAGCGCAGCGACTATCCGTTCCGGTAAGGTGAAGATCGATCTCAATAATTTTGCGTCAGAGGAGCTGATCGCTCGGATCGTGAGGGTTCTAAATGCTTAATAATGCCAGCGGAATCGATCACATCTACATTGCCTGCGGCTATACCGATCTGCGAAGCGGGATCGACCGGCTTTCGGCTCTGGTACAATCATCTTTTAACCTGGATCCTTATCAGAATTCCCTCTTCCTTTTTTGCGGCCGGCGTACTGACCGCATTAAGGGACTGCTTTGGGAAGGGGATGGTTTTCTGCTCCTGTACAAGAGACTTGAAACTGGCAGGTTTCAGTGGCCCCGCAATGAGAATGAGCTCAAGGAACTTACAGACCAACAGTTCCGATGGCTGACAGAAGGACTGTGCATCGACCAGCAGAAAGCCATACCCAAAGTCTATCCGGGAACGTATTCCGGCTTCTGACCGCGGCATCCCTGTGCACAATTCAGATCGAAAAAATCCTGATCTCAAGGTTTTCCCACAACTTTTCGCAGTTGTTTTCCAGCTATTGAAAGATCTTCTCTTTTGTGCTAAATTGTTCTCATGAGAGAAGAAAAAACAGCTTTTACCAAAGAACAACTAAAAGGCTTCAGCAAGGATCTTCTGATCGAGATGGTTCTTTCCATGTCCAGCCAGATGACCGAGATGAATAAACAGATGGCGCTTCTGACAGAGCGCATCAACGTCATGCTCGGTGCCCGGTATGGGCGTCGGACTGAGAAGTCCAATGAGATCCCGCACCAGATGGAGTTCTGTTTCAATGAAGCAGAAGTGCTGATCACCGATGCAACGAAAGAACAGCTGGCAGAGCCGACTGTTGAAGAAGTCGTATCTGCCCAGGAGAGCGCTGACACATCGAAAAAGCGCAAGTCCCATACAAAAGGTTCCCGTGAAGAGATGCTGAAAGACATCCCGCATGAAGAAAGAGAATGCAGCCTGAATGATGAAGACCTGGCGTGTGAATGCGGCGGCACCTACAAAGAATACGGAACCGGTGACTACACAACGCGTTTGGAGTTTACACCGGCTTCTTTTAAAGTCATAACCTATCACGTGAAGAACTACCGCTGCAGCAAGTGCGGCGATATCAAACGTGCGCCGGGACCGGCAGCCTTGTTTGAAGGAAGTCTTGCTACGCCTTCCCTTCTGGCGGGGATCATGACGGCAAAGTACATCAACGCCATGCCGTTTTACCGGCTGGAGACCGCCTTTGCGAATAACGGGGCGTATATCCGCAGGCAGACCATGGCAAGGTGGATGATCATGGCTGCAGAGAGGTATTTCTCCCTGCTGTTTGACCGGATGACTGAAGAACTTTTGACGGAAGAGATCATCCATGCAGATGAAACCACTGTCATGGTCTCAAAAGATGAGCGGAAAGCCGGAAGCAAAAGTTATATGTGGGTCTATACCACGGAGAAAAGCGAGCATCCGGTCGTGATCTTCGAATACCAGAAGACACGTGCCGCATCCCATCCAAAAGAATTCCTGGCGGATTACCATGGTTATCTCTGCTGTGATGGATATGAGGCCTATCATACCCTTGGCGGTGACATCACCATCTGCGGATGCTGGGCACATGCGAGACGCCATTATTCCAATGCGGTCAAAGCATTGCAGGATAACGCAGAACGCGCGGACGAACTTAATGTATCACAGGAAGCTCTCCGCAGGATCGGCGAACTGTTCGATACAGATAAATCTTATCGCGGTCTGCCGGTTGATGAGCGTCTGGAAAAACGTCAAAAAGAACTCCGTGCGAAAGCTGATGAGTACTTTGAATGGGTAAGATCTAAGTTTGGAACAGTCCCGCCAAAATCCGAGACTGGTAAAGGTCTGGCGTATTCCATGAACCAGAAGAACTATCTTCTGGCCTGTTTGTCGACCGCTGACGTACCGCTGGATAATTCGGAAGCGGAGCGCAAGATACGAAACTTTGTCATATCCAGAAAGAACTTCGTTCTGATCGACACGATTAATGGAGCAAAAGCAAGCGCTGTTTTGTTTTCGATTGCAGAGACGGCAAAAGCCAACAACCTGCGACCGTATGAGTATTTTAAATATCTCCTGGAGGAGATACCGGCACATATGAGTGATCCGGTAGACAAGTTCAATGACCACCTTGAAGACCTGCTTCCATGGTCGGAAAATCTTCCGGCGCAGATACGAAAACAATAAACCTGGCTGCCCGAAATCAAACCGGGCAGCTTATTTTTTGTCAAGGACGGGCGTTGTACCGTTTACTTTTCAAGCAAGAATTATAAACCATTGCCGGAAAGGACTATTGCTTCGGCACGGATGGTTACCTGTTCGTGGAATGCTACATTAAGTCTGCTACCAGCAATACCTATTACCGGGTAGACGATGATGGCGTATACATGAGCCAGTATGATACCACCACACCTGACCGCAAATATCGGGTTGTAGAAAACTTTGCAGCTGAGAATGCTTATCAGGGTTAAAACTAACAATTCTCTAAGCTCACTGACTTAGAATCATAGAACCGCCGCATTAAAGATTAATTTGCTCTTAATGCGGCGGTAACACTTCCATAAAATCATCTGCACTGTTTCAATTATAATTCATTTCTGGATAATCCAAAGAATTATAATATTCTGCCAGTTCTGAATCTATGGATGAATCCAGTATATATTTTGTATGATTAATCGTAATACATTTTCCCGAAAAAACGATATCATATGTGTATGTGTTCGTTGAGATAATAACTCTTTTGCTCCAACCACTTGCATTTCCTACGGAAAAATTTGGTCTCTTTTCCAGGTTATTGAACAGCTTTACAAAATCTTGAATATCGTTTTTCTGGGTTACTGTTTTTTTTGACGGCGGGGATACAATTACAAATTCTGTAACTTCATCCACATTCAATTTTTGAATTTTATGTTGACTGTTTATCATCATTATAAGTAAAATAAACAGTAGAAGTAACAGTAAAAAAAACAATACTTTTTTTGAAAATTTGTTCATAATAACTACACATTTCCTATATAAACCAAAGAAGCTCCATATGATAGATTAATGTATATTCCATTTCTTCCCCATCCATCATTAACTACTGCAAAGTTGTCTGAATAGCCATATCCCGTTACCCAATGATTTTTATATGTTGGATGGCCTTTAATGTCAAGAATATATGGGTGATTATTAGAAACTCTTCCAACTATATAACTGAGCAAACCATCTGCTCCATTAACGCTGGTTACATTTTTGCTACTCATATTATTTTCAGCCAAAAATTTACGCATTCCATTTAAAACATCTCCAACATAACTACCGGTTCCTGAGGAATCAATCCAAGGAATAAAATGCTCAATAAGCAAACGACCATCAGCAGTAGTTGGTTCTAATGACGATGGAACATATGCGTCATTAAAATTTTTGTCCAAGCACATAAAATACATTGCTACAGCAACAGAGCCACAATTATTTTGGACATTATATGAATAGGTCGGTGGACGATACGTTGTTACAGCATAATTAGAGCCTGAAAATGCTACAGGCTGATCTGAAGCTTCCAAACTTAACAACGACGATATTTCATCAACAGCTCCTAATTCCTCTTGATTATGAATATCAATCAACTGCCCATCAACATTTTCTAAATAAGTTAAAGGACCTCCATAATAATAATTTTTTGTAGCATCTGTAAAAAATGGGTTATTATCTGTGATTGAAAACTCTACTACTTGCTGATCTTCGGTAGAAATAATGATATATCCACCTTCATCTACCTGATAACAACGCGCAATAACATTTTGCGAATTTCCTAAAAGATCAATTCCATCATCAAGATTAATCGTATGTCCATAATGTGCTTCCAAAAAATAGGTTGCCGTTTCTTTCAATGTATCCTTTGTTTCTGTCGCAAATGCAGTAACTGTTGCACCCAAACTAATTATTGCTGCAATAACTGGAATCCAAAATTTCTTCATGACAATCTCCTGGCCTTTAAATTTAAGTTTTATATTTTTTTTCTCGTCCATTTTCACCATTGAAATCACCTCCCACAAAAAACTCTTATAGTTGATTTGTTCTTTATTATAAATAAAAATGTTAGACTTTTAAAGTGACAATCTAATGACATTTTTGTGATATTTTATTTATTGTATATACAATTATAGGCACATTGCAAATATGATTATATATATAATACTTATAGTATCATTTTTCATTTCCGTGTGCAATTAGAAAATTATGCTTTTCCCAATCTATATAAATCACATTCTTCTTTTCATTTGTCATGATGGCATATCACAAACATTGCTCAAGTGATACAGTTCGATGCTTCCAACTTACTTGCATAAACATGTTACCAATCGACAAACACAAACAAGTTTAAAACTCGTCTTTTCTCTACTCCTAAACTTTCTTAAGTGATCACTTCCCTGTATACGTCATATTGCATATCCCATACATCAGACAAAAGGTAGAGCTGCCTCCTTGACGGCATATGAGATTTTTTCAGTCCTAAAACATCCTTTCAGCGTAAAGAGCAGACTGCTCCTGCCATCGCTGCTCTCTGGTAAGCAGTCCCGCACGTTCCAGATCCGCAATGGTCCGCTCTACCATCCTGATGGAAAGCTGCCGCTCACCTACAATGGTTCCAATGGACGTCACGGCGCATGATGCACCTGCGCATCCTTTGCGGGCATGTGCTGCATACCTCTGGATGTGCGAACCGACAAAATCGGCGGCTCATCAAGTTTAACACCTTAGATATCTGGCGCGACCTGCTCTGCTCCATCTCTGAATTCAGGAAAGCATTCAGTTGGGACATAGCTGTGAAGAGAACAGATGCCATCGCCTGATCACCGTCCGAACGGGTCAGATTTCTGAAATCCAGTACAGAGATGTGCTAGCCATGGCAGTCTTTTTCGATTCCCGCATAGTTACGGAACAGATTGCCTTTGATATCCGTGCAGAGCCAGCTCACGCCGGACGCACAGGCATGTTCAATATTGATATAAAAAGTTGGCGGTCTCTCCTACACCCGTCGCTCCAATCACCATACAGTGGATGTCTCCGTCATTAACCAGCGCCATAACAAAACGGTCTTTTTTACAGCCCACCACCAACCACTGCACGGCAGGAAGGGATTCCCTACGCTGCCACTTCTCCGGTTCATAGGAAACATTGGCATAAGTGTCCTTGATCTCTTTTTCTGTAGCGCACATACCATACTAACCATCACCTGTGGTTCTGGATTTGATTCCTTTCAGCGTATAATAAATGCGCCACCAGGGACAAGCTGCCGATGACAACAAATATTTCTAATCCAGCACAGAGCAGAAACACAATCTATCCGCTCCTCAATCTCATTCCTCCCCTCACATCATCTACATGGCAGACAGAAGCATTTCTTGCTGCGGCTTTAATGATTGCGAAGGCTGTGTCAGACATTGTCCGTTTCTTTCCTGCAGATCCTCATTTCAATCCTTCTTTGAAAAAAGCGGGAACAGCGTCTAGCATCCCCGTTCTGAAAGTATATATCAAAATTTTATTGAAATCATTTTGGGTGTATGATATTATAACTATTAGTAATATATATAAAACATAGCAAGATAGTATGTGACACTTTTTTGTCACTAGACGAATAGTCGTTGCTGCCCTATAATTTAAAAGAATCATTTTCATGATATATTAGTCAATTATGAAAAAGGACTTTACACAATGGACAAGTTTTATTTGTTCTGAGTACACTAAATTTGCTAAAAATTCTGTCGCCTTGAAAGGATTTGAAATCAAATGATTGCACACTACCTATATTCAAAAACAACTGGCATTCTATTGTTTATAATAGCTGAACTTATGGTTATTGGGAGTAATCTCTTTCCCTTTTATTTAACACTCCATAAACCAATTCACATAATATTTACCATTTGCTTTTTACTATGTCATATATTGCTATGTATAATTGTAAAGCAACATTCATTTTGCATGTTTTTATTATTATATTGGACTACCAATTTGCTTTTGAGGATATATGAAGTATTATTTATGAGAGGGCCTGAATTTATCCGAATAATACATCCTTTTTGTGTAGTTATAAGCCATTTTTTCCCTGGATCATCCATGTTATATTTTCCTGGAACAACATCCTATCACGGTATGATTTCTGCAAATGGATACGTACTTTTAAATTTTCTAAGCATTATATTATTTCTAATATTTGCAAAAAAATCAAAATCTGTTGAATCCTTTTAGAAAAAGAGCCACCGCTTACGCGGCAGCTCTTTTGGTATCTGTTAAAAAGCAACACTTTTAATATTTCCATCGGAATCGAAAATGACAACAGCTTCCCCTAACAGCGCCATAGATCCACCCATATCGTATGTAATCTTGACACCAATATCTCCTAAATTAGCTTTAGAATTTGCTTCTGCCTCTGTGATATTTACACCAATTTGAATCAAAGTCAATATATATCCCCATTCTGTCTGGTGCGCAGCTGAAGCCAATGCCTTAACAATTTCATACATTGTTATTGTTATATCTGGATTTTGAACCAGATCCATCACTGTGTCGCTTAAGCTTAAATTGTATTTCGCATCTACGGCAATTCCATATAATGTTTCGGCCAAAACATCAAATACGCCATTATACGAATTAATATTCAAATTTGTAATATTCTCAGGCTCACGGGGATATACAGGGAAAATGTTACTATTGTATTCACCTTCAGGTGGAACAATTAAACAATCGCCATTAATATCTCTATATTCATATTTTCCTTTATATGCTTCTTTCTTTCGAATCTCATTCATCGCATTACTAATCGAATACAGCAAATTACGGTAGGTATCATCTCCCATTGCTACACTATATAAAGCTATTAGCGCTTTCATTTTAAGATAATCCTGTTCCGTTAATATTTCTTCATCCTGCAGGAAAGGTGAACGCACCTGGTAATCACAGCATATACAATTGTAATATCCATCTTCTTCAAGTACCATGGAATGCTCCGTACAATCAACAAATTGCTCTTTTCCGCATAATTCTCCAGCAGTAAATCCAAGATCACGCCCAGAATTCACATCCTTATCAACTGCAAATTTAATTCCATCAGAAGTTTCTGCCGTATATTCGTAAATTTGATCAAACGCCCAATTCTTCGGAAGTGGAAATCCCATGTTTCCACTATATCCAGTAGACATATCACTTACGAAACTACTAACTGCTAATTCCTCATTACATATTTGTGTACAAACATTTCTTGAACCATAAATGCCTATTCTATAGTTTGTCAAGGAATTGTCGAAGACATTTTTTATTCCTCTGAAATGTGGAATTACTCGTTCAATTGTTTGATCGTTAGTGAAATCAAAGTCCACAGCAAAATATATAATTGTATGATTTGGAATATGCAACCTGCATGCTGCTGTAATGGCCTTCTCAGCGTCTTTTCTTCCCTGCTGCTCACCGAAATAAGTAAGGGATGCTCCACCGTCCTGGTAAATAGGAAAAATCCTCAGTCCATTGTCCGATAAAATAGATATTTCTCCTAAAGAAAGATTCTTAGGTTTTGATCCGCCTACAGTTCCAGTCAAATATCGTCCAACAATATCATAATTTTCTTTCAATTTTTGTGCTTTGGATAAACTCAAAATTTGCTCGGAACAATCACATGCTGTTGCAACCCGCGTACTATCACCTTTACTGCTCAGCAAAGAAGCCCATGTTGTTCGTCCAATTTCTCCAGCGATCACTCGTGGATCTTGAGTTAAACAATAAAATTCCTGAAAACCTTTTACCATTTCTTTTGTATCGGTATCGTATACACCAGTTAATCCTGGATTGCCATGCATCATCATTAAACACATTTGTGCAATTTTAATGTATGCTTCTTTGGCACTTCCGGCAGCCAGCGCAGGTGCTTTGTTTAATGTATTATTTCCGTAAACTCCATCAACGCCGGACATTGTCTTACCTGCTT
>OATI01001224.1_pt1 | contig 12217 bp, 8 predicted proteins | sample 1494981 | NCBI WGS metagenome assembly OATI01 (sample SAMEA2579952, study PRJEB22360) | human gut metagenome
ACTCCCGCGCATGACCATCATGTTGGTCGTGGTGAGAATGCCGTGCGACAAGTAATGGTCTTTGAGCTTTAAGAGCGATTCAACGGCGCTTTCGAACGTTTTGGCCGGTTTGGCGTGTGCCTCAAGAAAGCGTACGGCACCGAGCTCAATCAATCGGCCGTCAGGCTCCCCGTTTGCATCGCGGCCGAACGCGCCGCCCTCCGGATCCGGCGTGTTTCGGTCAATGCCGGCCATCTCGAGGGCCTTGGAATTCACGACCGCTGAGTGATAGTCGGAGCGGCGGATGAAGACCGGCCGGTCAGCTGAAACCTGATCAAGGTCACCTTTGAGCGGTGTGCGGCCCTCAGCGAGAAGACTTTCGTCATATCCCCAGCCTTCAATCCAGCCCTCCGGATTCTTCGCAGCCATTTTGCGCAGAGCGCTCTGGAGTTCCGGTATCGAACGAACGGTCGGCGGCGTACAGGCGGCCGCCCCCATTGTCATGGCCAGGCCATCGGGATGCGCATGTGCATCAATGAAGGCCGGCATGACAAAAGCGCCGCGCATATCGATCGTGACGATTTCAGTGCCGTCCGGCGCCGGTGAGTCGTCGGCAATAAACATACCGTCTTCAACCGTGAATTCCGTGAGAAACGGTTCACCGGTACGACCCGGAAAGGCACAAAGGTTCTTATAGTGAATTCGCGACATGACTGATGGTCTGGGGAAAAGCTTCCCTGTCCGCTTTATGAATGTTGGCGGCGAACGCACAGAGGCGTCCGCTATGATGACGCAGATTCTACTCAGCCCAATCTTTCGTGCATCCGACTTCACCGTCAACGTGAAAAACTCTTTGCCGCGCTTCAACCTGCATCAGAAGATTTCTCTACTGTGGAAATGCGTAATTCGATCTGAAGAAATCGATTCGCATTGGAGAACCTTGTGAGTGCCCGCGATCCTGCTGCTGACCGGACTGCATGAATTAAAAGAAACAGAACATACATTTCAGCGGCTGCCCGCCGTTTGAAGCCCAAAAGCCGGTGAGACTTTCAGCGGCTGCCGGTAGTTTGAAGCCATAAGCCGGCCGCTGCAGTCTGGAGAACCTCGATGAATCATCCTGCCATTGCACGCCGCAGTCTGCTCACGGCTGCCGGATGCGCATTGCTGCGGCCTGCAGCAGCCTCGTCGGGGCATGAACGGCTGCAGAACAAAACTTATGCGGCCGACATCATCGTCATCGGTTTTGGCGCAGCCGGCGCATCAGCTGCCATTGAGGCCGCACGAGCTGGATCGAGTGTTTTAATTCTCGAAAAATCACCCCAAAAGTCTCACTGTTCCTCTACCCGAATGTCCTCGGGCATTTACCTTTGTCCCGACCGAGGCATCAGCGAAGAAGTCCTTGCTCAATATATAGCGTCAACCTACCTGCCCGACGGAGGCGTTTCCTACCGGGAAGGAAAGATGGATCCGGATTTGACCGCGCTTGCTCGAATTTGGGCCAAGCTGGGGCCGCAAACTTATGAATGGCTCCACAGCTTGGATCCAGACTTTCGGCAGGCGACTTCGGCGCTTTTCACAACGCCGCGGTTTATGCGCCTTTGGGAGGGCTACCGCCCTCACCTTCAAGGGCTCATCGCGACTTACGGCAGATGGAAAGGTTTTCAGCACAGCACGTTCGGCTCCCCCAAATTGGAAACCAGCGGCGGGGAAGCGCTCTATGCCTGTTTGAATGAAGGCATCCGGTCCGCGTCAGGCATTTCAATTCGCTATGCCTTTCAGGCAACGGAGCTGATTGCCGACGGCGATGCCGTCATCGGCGTGCGTGCAGTTTCAGAGAACTCCGAACATCAGTTTCTGGCTCGGCAAGCCGTTATCCTCACGTGCGGCGGCTTTGCTTTTAACCGAACAATGCGCGCTTCGCTTCTCCCAGCAAGCGGAAATCAATTTTGGGCCGCTTCGAGCGCCCCGGAAAATACGGGCGACGGCATCAATATGGCGCTTCGCGCCGGAGCAGCACTCATTGCGTCCTGCAGTTACTTTGATCGTTTCTGTGCGCTCCTGCCTCAAAAGTACAACGGCATCCGTCTGGGCGTACCGCTCAGCTGTATCGGAAGCCCTCACTCCATCCTCGTCGACAATTTTGGAAGACGCTTCACCAGCGAATCGGAGCTTCGCGATCAGGAGCAGCACTACGGGTTCTATCAGGAACTGCTTCAATTCGATCCTGCAACGCTCTCATTCCCGCGCGCTCCGGTCTGGCTGATTTTTGATCACGCTCTGATGCTGAACGGCCCGCTCGCCACGCTCGGCGAAGGTTCGACCGTCAGCGGCCTGACGACCTGGTCAGAAGATAATCTGGAGGCCGTGCGCAAGGGATGGATTTTGACGGGCGAAACCATAACGGAACTGGCCCAAAGAATTGCCCGGCATCCCGACAATGCATCCAGGCTTTCCGCTGAGCTGCTCCAAAAAAGCATCACTCACTTCAACCGCGCCGCCCAATCGGGATTTGATGAACAGTTTGACCGTGATCCCAGTACTTTGGAACCCATTGCTCAGGCTCCGTTTTATGCGATGCCTGTATCCATTGATGTGCCTCATATGGGGGCCGGCCTAAAAACCGACCGCAACAAACAGGTTCTGCGCTGGGACAATACACCGATCGAGGGACTCTACGCCGCGGGAGAAACTGCGCCGGTCAGTCAATTCGTTCATGACCGCGGCGGACATCTTTCTGAATGTCTGGTATTTGGGCGTCACGTCGGCCGCATTGCCGCTGCGATACCAAAGCGAGGCCGGCAATGAGAATCCGCAGCCTGAAGCACAAGCAGCTGATCGCTTTGCTGCTTATCGCCCTGACGCCGCTCTTCGCACTCACTGCCTCGATGTGGATGCAAGCCCAAAACAGCAAGGAACAAGCCGTTCAGACTTATCAAGGATATGCCGATACCATTGCCATCGCTCTTGAGAAGGAATTGGATCGTCAGAAAGAACGGCTTGAAGAAGTTGCCGTAGCTGCAGGCCTGCTCTTTAGCTCCCCTGATAACGCTGACATCAGGGCTTTTGAGCAAATTCTTTATATTACGTCTGGCCGATACAGCTCCAGCATCGCAGTGAACGTCAGCGGCCAATTGCTCGCCTATTCTTCTGCGCTTACGACGGATCAGGCCGAAAGCATCATCACGAATCCTTCCGAACATTGGTTTTTCCGGCAAACGATCCGGAGCGGCCGGACAACTTTAGGGGAAGCGAAGGATTCGAATTCAGGTGCTCATGTCTTCATTGGAACGCCCGTTTTCAGCCGCAGCATTTATCCGCGAATTGATGCGGTTTTGATTGCTAAAGTCGACTTGCAGAAACTGCTGGAGACTGCAGCCGATGCTTATTTGCCGGCGAATGCTTCCATTACGCTCGAAAGCAGCCGCAGCGAGCTCGCTTCGCTGGGCCGCAAGCCTCACGCGAATGCCATTGCACTTTCTGCAGCAATGACAAATTTCCCATGGAAAATTGAAATAACGGCTGAACAAGCCGATATTTTGACTCGCCCGAATTTAATCTCACTCTTGGGCACGCTCGTTGTCATTTTCGTCTCAGCGATATCCTTTCTTTTCGGCCGTGCCTACATCAAGACGCTGAAGACTTTTTTTGACGAACTCTCTGCATCCATCGGCATATTAAGTCAAGGGAAGCCGCTCCCTGCAGCTGTCGGCAATCTCGAACGCGTGTCCGAAGCGAAAGGCCTGCTCACACAGTTCCGAGAAATGGCAGACCATGTCGTTAAAAGTGATCTTGCCCTGCGTGAAGCCAATGCGAACTTAGAGCGTCGGGTTAAACAGCGCACAGCAGATTTAGAGCGGCGCAATCGGGAACTCTCTGCCATCAATCTTCTGCTTTCCCCTATAGCGCAAAGCCCAAAAGACAATGACGCCCCTGTATTTTCTATGGCTTTAGAACGATTTGGGCAGGCCTGGGATTTAGATCAAATTGTTATTGCAGATGGTGAGCATCATTGTTCGAGCCGTGAAGTGAGACAACACTATCAAACGGTTACTCCGCTTAAAGACGAAAAAGTGCTTGCGGTCCGCTCCTCATATCCAATGAACCCTGAGCTGCAAGAAGCCCTTGAGCGGTTTGCTCGATTTATTGACATTGTGCTCGACAATAAGCGCCTCTATATCGACATCAGTAAGCAGCACGCTGCATTGACCGCAGCGCTGGGGGGCATGGCGGAGGGATTCGTTCTATTCGATAAAGACGCCAAGGTCATTTTTTCCAATGAGAAATTCCGCAGATTTACTTCTGATTCACTGCAGCTCAATCTTGACAAGTCATCGCGCGAAATCTTTGATTTCCTGAATCATTTAAGTCCGTCGTCAGCAGCGCATGAAAGCCCCTCTTCAGCTCAGAATGACGTCTTGGAGCTGATAGACAAAGATGCTAAACGCAGACATTTCCATCTCTCACGATTGACAGTTCATCTTTGCGGCTATGACCATCATGTGTTCGACGGACTGGCGGTCCTTGTCCGCGATATCACCAATGAATATGAGGTCAGCCGACTCAAGGATGATGTCATCGGACTTGTTGCGCATGAGCTGAACAATCCCGTAGCCACTATCCGCATCGGTTTGGAAACACTCATTAAACGCAATAGTCATTTGAGTCCAGCGCTTCGTCTCCAGATCACAGAAAATATGGCCAGTGATGCCCTTCGGCTGCAAAATTTAATCACGGAATGGCTAAATATTTCTAGATTAAACAGCGGCGTTTTGTCCTGCAAAATGGAAAGATTGGATGTTGTTGGATTAATTTCGCAGCAAATTGATGAATGGGAAAAACAAACTGAAATGACCGTTCAGCGGCTTTATAAGTTCTCTCCGCTTTATACGATGGGCGATGCTGCCCGTCTTCGTCAGGTGTTAAGAAACCTATTGGATAACGCATTGAAGTATAACAATAAAACACGTCCCAAAATTTCAGTATCTGTCAAAACGATGAATGCAGATATTATTGTGGACGTTCAAGACAACGGCATGGGTATCGCTGCGGAAGATCTGGAGAAAATATTTGAACGGTTTTATCGAAGTGAACGAGCTCGGCAGCAAACTCAGCAAGGATCCGGGCTCGGTTTAGCCATCTGTCGTGCGATCGTTGAAAGATTTGGCGGAACGCTAACGATAAAAGATACAGCTCTCGATATTGGATCCACCTTCAGAGTGACTCTGCCGATTCTTTCAGAAAATTAATAAATTGACGAATGATACAGTCATGAATAAGCGCATACTTTTGGTCGATGATGAACGAAACCTCAATCAATTGATTGCAACCAATCTCAAATTTGAGGGTTATGAGACTGAATCGGCATATTCGGGCATTGAGGCTATCGATAAATTAGGCCGGTTTTCGCCCGACTTGGTGGTATTGGACGTGATGATGCCTGGCATGGACGGGTTCGAGGTGCTCGAACATCTGCGGCATGCCTCTTCGATACCCGTCATTCTGCTGACGGCCAAAAATCGTGTGGATGACCGCATCCGCGGCTTGACGCTTGGTGCCGACGATTATTTGGGCAAACCCTTTGCGATTGACGAACTGACCGCACGCATCGAAGCTGTCCTGCGCCGCAGCAGGCCCAGTCAGCCCGCACCCAAAGAACCGGAAGAAACAATTGCCTTCGCTTCGCTGAAATGCAACTTGGCTCAGCATTCGGCAAGTGCCAACGGTATTGAGCTGCCGCTGCAAAATCTGGAGTACCAACTGCTCATTTGCCTCGTGAAAGCAGGAGAACGGGTGCTTTCCTACAATTACCTTCTTTCGTCGCTTTGGGAGGATGACCGAGGCGATATAGCTACGCTTCGGGTTACAGTTGGCAAACTCCGCGGAAAAATTAAGCAGGCTTTAGGATACGATCCCATCCTTACCGTTCACGGTATTGGATATCGGCTGCATACTCCAGCCAACAACCATCCAGACTTTAAAAATAAAAGTCTCTAAAATTTATGCTTTTTAAGTTTAATAAATCCAACCTTGTAAAGTATTTATTTTATATATACTAATTCAAGCATAATTCTGTTTATTTCTCCGCCAGCCGAATCAAAGAGCGACCCTCACCTTAACTGATTAATATCAAAAATTATTACTTCAGTTTATATTCTGTTTATCATTAAATTAACATAATTTAGAATCAATTTATTTCCTGCTTCTATAGTTTTAAAAAAGAGCAAAACTTACCACGTTGCTCATTTTCCCTGACCCAACCTATTAGAGAAAGCAGGAGACTATCTTGAAGCAGATATTCGCAGCTTGTGCTGCCGTCGTATTGGTCATGGGCGTCACCGCTCCGATCCATGCCGGCACACCGTTTTCACTCAAACACAAGGGGGTTGACTGCGCGGCTTGCCACAAAACCCAGACCCCCGCACAGCCGGCCGCTCAGGACGCCTGCATCGGCTGTCACGGTCAATACAAAGGCAAGGCAGTACCCAATGCCGACTACAACCCGGACCGCAACCCCCGCCGTCCGGTCGTTGAGGTCAATCCGCATGACTCTCATCTGGGCAATGTCCGCTGCACGCTCTGCCACAAAGAACATCAAGCCAGTCCTAAAACGGCGTGCTATGAATGCCACCAAAACTTCATTTTGAATGCGAAATAACGAGGAATACGAGAATGAAGACTTTTAAAATTGCGGCTCTCTGCCTTTCGATGGCCGCGGCAGCATTCACCGTACAGGCCAAAGAAATCAAATACGAAGCTGACGTTGCAATCGTCGGCGGCGGCCCCGCCGGGATGGTAGGGGCGGGGCGCATTTGATATTGACCTCAGCCGTTGCCACTGGGCGGGGGCGCCCCTGCCGGTATGGTAGCGGCGGCCTATGCAGCCGAAAACGGTCTAAAGCCGATACTCGTTGAAAAGCTTCCCGGTGTCGGCGGCAACCTCATGATGCTTGAAATTACCTTTGGCCAGAGGACAAAATTCACGGATCAGGATCAGGTTTATTACCCGTCCGATGAACTGATTGCAGATTTTTTGGCATACAGCCATTACATGGTGAATCCCATTATGGTCCGGCGTTTTATTGAACGTTCCGGCGAAAATATCAAATGGCTCACCAACCGCGGCGTAGAGATTGTTGGCAACACGGCCACGGAACTGAACGGCCGGCGCGTCGGACATATCTATAAAAACGTTTTCCCGCACCGCAATTTCATCGAAGCCATGCGGAAAATTATCTTGGATAATGGCGGACAAATCATTGTTGAAACCCGGGCCGACAAGCTCATTCAAAATGCCGACGGCCGAGTCGTCGGCCTCCATGCCAAGAACTATTTGAATGATGATGTGATCGTTCATGCCAAGGGCGGCGTCATTCTCGCCGCTGGCGGATACGGCGCAAATCCTAACCTTTTGAATCTCCTCAACCCTGACATGCCGGCAGACACGCCTATTACCGGCCGCAAGAACAGCACGGGCGACGGGATTCAGATGGGCATCGACATCGGCGCTAAGACTGCCGGCGGCGAGGCCTTTATCTCTGAAGGCGCACTGCCTTATAAGGTTGACTATCGTGAGGTTATCAACCAAAAGACCTGGATCGCAGCTAATGTTTTGAACAAAGGTCCGAGTCTGCAGCTTAATAAGAACGGCCGGCGCTTCTTCAATGAAGGCCTTAGCGGCGACTTCTCAGTGAGCGGCAATGCTTTGCGCATCAACGGAAATTATCTTTACACACTCGTCGATGATGACGAAAAGCGCGATTTGGAGACCGGTTCCGGCGCAGTGTTCGGTTACTTTGGTCATGCCCTTCCCGGCGATAAGATGACGGGCCTCAGCAATCTTTTTTCCGGCAAGGGACGAATGGCTGAAGTTGCCTTTGTCGGCAGCACCATTGAAGAAGTTGCCAAGAAAGCCGGTCTGGATCCCAAGGCCGTCCGTGCTACGGTCGATCGCTACAACAAATTCTGCGATGAAGGCGTCGACTCCGATTTCAACAAAGATCGCCGTTATCTTCGACCTGTCCGCAAAGGTCCTTTCTACATCGTCAAGGGACAGCACACGATTTGTGATACCGCCGGCGGCTTGCTGGTCAACGAAGATGCTCAGGTTATCGGCAAAAACGGAGATCCGATTCCTGGTCTTTATGCTTCCGGTGCGATGGCAGGCGGCAAATACGGACCGTCGTATGTGTACAACGTCGCAACCGGTTATGCCTCAGCCAGCGCAATGATGGGCGGAACGTTTGCCGTTCAAGACATCGCTAAAAAATCTTTCAAGCGAAAAATTGTATATACCGCCGATCTGCCGATCAAAAAATAAAGAACACCATCGATAAACTGTAATGATGAAAGCTCTTGAACGCCTCCCGCTTTAGAGCGCGGCTTGACCGTCTCAGGAGCTTTCCCGTCGGAGACTAACCGTGCAGACTATTTTTGTCTTCAGCAGCTAAAGTGTTCGACATAACACTTGAATGTCGAAGACAGACGCAATTGTTTAGACGGAATTCGTCGCAATATCGGCTTGTATCAAATATGATACAAACACTGAGATATCAGTAATGGCCTCTTCTTGCCTGCGGCGCTAACAGTTTACATTTACACTCAAGATTCTTTGGAATGATAGTGCAAAGAAATGTATGACAGATCTTGTATACGCAGAAAGAACAGGACATAATTACGGCCTGATCCGGGCGGTGGGTTAACCGCAAGGTGACCCAATCGGGGCTGCCCGGGTCAGACCGCCCCCCATTTGTTTGTCCGACGTCAATTCCCCGCTAGTCCGCCAGCATGCGTCTGTGCCGGACTTTTTTTGTTTTGCACAGTACCTCGCTCAATGCCTGTGAACATGCGCCGGAATGATGTTGATGCTCCCGTGCCGAATACCAGGTTCGGCAATCAGTTTGTCTGCAAAAGCCCGAACTTCTGCCACGGTGCCCTTAAGAAAAACCGCTTCCATGCAGTCCTCATGTCCGATGTGTGCATGCATCTGGCTGATGACTAGATCGCCGTGTTCATGCTGCTCTTGAGTCAGGCGCATGGAGAGCTGTCTTTCGTGATGGTTGTAGACGTAACTCACTACGGCCACGCAGGTCGCGCCCGAGGGCGGATCGGACAAGGTTTGAGAGGCTTCCGCAGCGCGAATTAAATCGCGAAAAGCTTCCGAACGATTTTCATAACCGCGTTCAGCGATCAGCTGATCAAATTTTGCCGCCTGATCTTCGTCAAGCGAAATGGTGATGCGCTGCTTCATCGTTTGCCAAGCTCCTTTCAATACCGTGTCTGTCCTGTCATGGCCTGCCTTTCGGGCGATTTCAGTCTACACATTTTATCCGCAGCGGATATGGTCGACAAATTACTGCATTTTCACCATCAAAAACGGTCATTTCACTGCATTACTTCATCAACTAGTCCCCTCCGCTTAGTCCTCTGCGGCAACGGACAAATTCTCCTCAGTTTATGAGTATTTAAATCATCCGATTCACGCACGAGGGTCGGCCTCAACCCTATATTTCCCTCATCCCGCAGCGTTTTCTGCCTGCCAGGTCTGCGGTTCGGTTTCATAACTTCATCGCTATATTCCTCTAGGAGCATCTTGAAATGACCAAGAACTTCTTTGTGCGCACGGCTGCTGCCGGCATTGCCGCACTTGTTCTCTGCGGATCCGCCGTCGCCGACACCTGGCGCGTCGCAACGGAAGGCACCTTCCCGCCGTTTGAGTTCTACAACTCCACCACTGGTGAGATTCAGGGTTTCGAGGTCGATCTTGTCCGTGAAATGGCTAAGGTCATGAAAAAAGATCTGAAGCTCGAAACGATGGGGTTCGATGCCATCATTCCGGCTATTCTCTCGGGAACGATCGACACCGGCGCTGCCGGCTTCTCCATCACGCCGGAACGTGCCAAGCGTGTTCTCTTCACCATTCCGTTTTATAAATCCGGACTGACGATTGTCGTGCCTAAAGGCAACCCCAAGAATATTCAGTCCTTTGACGACCTCAAGGGGAAGAAGATCTCCGTTCAGCTCGGCACGACTTCAATGTCCTTCGCTAAGAAAATTCAGGACGCTCAAGTCACGACTTTCAACGGTGCTGGGGATGCCCTTCTCAACATGATCGCCGGCAACGCCGACGCGGTGATTAACGATAAACCCGTCACCGACTACATCATGACGCAGAATAAGCAGATCGCTGAAAGCTGCCTGCACTTGAAGCCTATTGCGACCGCTGACCTTTTCGCCATGGTCACCTCCAAGCAGAACACCAAGCTCAAGGCCGAGATGGATAAGGCTTTGAAGCAGCTTAAGGCTGACGGCACCTTCAATAAGCTCCATGAAAAGTGGTTCGGCGTCCCGGCCGATCCGGAACTGCCTTAATTTAACATCCAAACTTCTGAATCTCTTCAGAAGCGGATTAAAAACGGACAGCCTCCTTAAGCTGTCCGTTTTTTTGTCTTAATACTTTCCGCCTGCCGCAGGAAAAAATATTAAAGCTCAACAGTCTTCAATCGTCGACCAATACCTTCTGCCAGTCGACATAAACTCGTCATATTTTCCTGAAAATCAATATATAAGGCATATCGCCCAGGTTTTCTTAGAGTACCTCAAAACTTTGTGCAATTGATCCCATTCATCTGTTTAAAGATCGCTATAGTCAAATCACGGATGAAGAAAGCGCCGCTTTAATGCCGCTTCCCTGAAGGGCTTAAAACAGATCTTTCATCCAATGCAACTCAAACAAAAGGAACCCAAAATGAATTTCAAATCCTTGTCGCTTCTTGCCGCCGCCGGCCTCTGCACTCTCTCACTGTGCGGTTCCGTCTCCGCTGCGGAGCTGCGAGTTGCGACCAATCCAACCTTCCCCCCGTTTGAGTTCCAGGATTCCAACACCGGCACCATTCAAGGCTTCGAAATGGATCTTGTCGCTGAAATTGCCAAGAAACTCGGCGATACGGTGAAAATTGACAAGATCACCTTTGACGGCATCATTCCGGCCATTCTCTCGGGTTCGGTTGATCTCGGCGCATCGGGCTTTTCCGTGACGCCCGAGCGCGGCAAGAAAGTGCTCTTCTCGCTCCCCTTCTATAAATCCGGTCTCACCATTCTGGTGCCGAAAGCCAATAAAGCCGGCATTACGGACTTCGAAAGCCTCAAGGGCAAGCGCATTTCTGTTCAGCTCGGCACAACTTCAATGCAGTTTGCAAAGAAGATTCCTGACGCTGAAATCACGACCTTCGATCATGTGGGCGACGCCGTTCTCAACATGATGGCGGGGAACGCCGATGCGGTGATCAATGACAAGCCCGTCACCGACTACATGCTCCACACCAATAAGTCCATCGCTGAAGGCACGACGCATCTCGCGCCAATCGCTACCGCCGACTACTTCGCCATGGTCGTTGCAAAGAACAACACCAACCTGCAGCAGGATATCAATGCTGCCTTGAAGCAGCTCAAGGCCGAAGGGACCTTCGACAAGCTCCATGAAAAGTGGTTCGGCATCCCGGCTGACCCGGAACTGCTCAAATAAACCATTCTCTTGAAGCATCAAAACAGAGGCTCTATTCGTTAGTTTGGCGAATAGAGCCTCTGCTATTTTGAGCCTGAAGACCATTTCCTGCAGCAGGCTGAATCCATTGTGCCGCCGGAGAGTCACCGGCATGGTCACCAAGTCCAGCGAAGCTCAGCCGAGGCCGCACCGGCCGAATGCGCGCTCCCCATCGTTTCGCCGTCGAGCCGCAGCGCGGCAGAAAAACCGCTCTTTCGGAGGAGCTCGAGCGAAACACTGCCGGCCAGACGATTGCGTTCCGGCCAATCCATGGAACGAGCGGTTTCACCCGCTGCCCCGGCTAAGCCAAAGGAAACATTGCCGGCGCGCTCAGTAAGCTCCCTCGTCCATTCGATGCTGAGGCTCCAATTCCAGGCATAGTCCGAAAACTGCGAGGGAGCCGGCACATTCACGGTCAGCCCCGCGCCGGCAGCTGCCGAATGCAGGAAGGAGCGGCGAATAGAGAGTGCTCCCGTTCCGGATTCCGTCAGTGTCGGCGTGCGAAGCACCGTACCGGTCATAAGAACGTGCGGGAAAAACTCGACGTCCGATTCGCCAAGAGTGCCCATCCACCCCGAGCGCAGGGCCCCGGAGAGCGCATAAACCGTTTCATCGGTCTCAATTCTGCTGATGCTTTGCGCCAATTCCGCCGTGCGGCTGCGCTCCGCCGAGTAAATGCCGCCCCGAAGCAGCGCATTTT
>OATI01001232.1_pt1 | contig 12067 bp, 9 predicted proteins | sample 1494981 | NCBI WGS metagenome assembly OATI01 (sample SAMEA2579952, study PRJEB22360) | human gut metagenome
GTCCCACTCAACCAGCTGCTCCCACGCTGCCGGCTCCGGCTCCTACCATTCCGCCGGTAACGGAACCGTCCGCAGAGGGAAAGATAGTGCCCCTGGGTTAAAATTGGATTAAGAGAAGTGTTACCTGTTAACGGGGTTCGTCCTCATCAAAATCTACTATCACATAAAAACCCCGTGAATTTTCGCGGATGTCTTTTACGATTCCGTATTCAGACTTGATACGGTAACGGGCGGCGAAGCAGCCAGACATAGCTACAGCAGGGGCGGGGCCATCGGCGTAGCTGCTGGTTCCTTCCCGCTCGATTATTTTTACTCTATCGCCTTTGTTCACAAGGCCCTGGCGTTCCATCTTAAATTCAATGGTTCTCATTGATACCTGCTTCCTTTCCTACTTCATCACATACCATATTGATATAGTCAGATAAGGTGCTGTTCTGGCAGCCTACGATGTAGTGATTGCACCGGTTCACCGGAATCAGTATCTTATATGCTTTACTGATGCCGATGGCCGTGGCCATGGCAGGCGTAATTTCCCCTAAAAGGGAATTCGCCATGACAATGCCGATAGGGCCGATGATGATATCTGCATCCTGGGCATTAACTATGGCCGGGTTTTCGCCCGTAGCGCCATAGGTGGCGCCTGCCTTCAGCATGGCGGAGGTGGCAATGCTGTTTGTTCCGATGGCATATGTCTCCAGACTTGGGAAACGCTTTTTCAGCTGCTCAATGACTGACTTTCCCATTTTTCCGCCCTGTCCGTCTATGATGACAATTTTCATGGATTCACCTTCTTTTCTTTTGTGCTGGATATATTTTAACAGAAATGTAGGGGAAAGTAAATGTTATCCACAGATGGGTGGGGAATGAGGGTAAAATTGTGGATAAAGATGAACGGAATGATCTTATATGGGAATAAAAAGCAGTGTAAGCTGGTCTTGACAAATCAGAGTCAGGTGATATAATCAAGATTAGAAATAAGAAGCAAAGGCATTGAGGGAAACAGTAGTCAGTGGGAAGTATCCAGAGAGCAGGCCGGTTGGTGGAAAGGCCGCATACCAAAGATTGACGAAGACCGGTCCTGAGCCGCGTCAGGGATGTCCGGGCAGGTGTTACTACACAAAGAAGGATGGGAAATGGCGCCGTACCCCGCGTTAAGGGATAAATGAGTGAAAATCAAGGTGGAACCGTGTGAATGCACCCTTGGACATATGAATATGTCCAGGGGTTTTTATTTTCCCGTTTTTTACAGGATTCTGGCGGCGGACATATTCAGTAGGAAGCGGATTCCGCTGAACAGCCGAAATCACTAAAGCGGCCGGAATCATCGGCCGGAATCATTACAGCAGCCGGAATCATCACAGCAGGCTAATACCAAAGACATGGGGCCGAAAAAGGCCCGTGAAAAGAAAGGAGATTTGTATGAAAATTATTTTACCGGACGGAAGTGTACAGGAAGCAGAGGATGAGTTGAGAGCCATACGCCACACAGCATCCCATGTACTGGCACAGGCAGTGAAGAGATTGTATCCAGACACAAAGCTGGCCATTGGACCGGCCATTGATGACGGTTTTTACTATGATTTTGACAGGGAAGGAGGTTTCACTCCTGAGGACCTTGAAAAGTTAGAGGCGGAGATGACCAGGATTGTAAAGGAAAATCTGCCGGTTAAGCCCTTTGTACTGCCAAGGGCTGAGGCCATTAAGTTCATGGAGGAAAAGGGCGAGCCCTATAAGGTAGAGCTTATTGAGGACCTGCCGGAGGAGGAGACAATCAGCTTTTACCAGCAGGGCGAGTTTGTGGACCTGTGCGCAGGACCCCATATCATGTATACAAAGGGCGTAAAGGCATTTAAGCTTACAAGCATAGCAGGCGCTTACTGGAGAGGCAGCGAGAAGAATAAGATGCTGACCAGGATATACGGAACCGCGTTTGCCAACAAGACGGACCTGGAGAGCTACCTTACCATGATGGAGGAGGCAAAGAAGCGCGACCACAGGAAGCTGGGCAAGGAGCTGGGCTTGTTCATGTTTGCGGAGGAAGGGCCTGGGTTCCCATTCTTCCTTCCAAAGGGAATGACATTAAAGAATACCCTGATTGATTACTGGCGTGAGATTCACTACAGGGACGGGTACCAGGAGGTTTCCACTCCCATTATCCTGAGCCGTAAGCTGTGGGAGAATTCAGGCCATTGGGACCATTATAAGGATAATATGTATACCACTGTCATTGACGAGGAGGACTATGCTGTCAAGCCAATGAACTGTCCGGGAGGAATGCTGGTTTATAAGAATCAGCCCCACTCTTACCGCGACCTGCCTTTAAAGGTGGGCGAGCTGGGGCTGGTTCACCGTCATGAGAAGAGCGGCCAGCTTCACGGTCTGATGCGGGTGCGCTGCTTTACCCAGGATGATGCTCATATCTTCATGAGGGATGACCAGATTGAGGACCAGATCAAGGGCGTAACAAAGCTGATTAATGAAGTGTATACACAGTTTGGCTTTGAGTATTTTGTGGAGCTGTCCACCAGGCCGGATGATTCCATGGGTTCTGACAAGGATTGGGAGATGGCTACAAACGGCCTTAAGAAGGCGCTGGAGGACATGGGCCTTGATTATATTGTCAATGAAGGCGACGGCGCGTTCTACGGACCTAAAATTGATTTCCACCTGAGGGATTCCCTGGGCAGGACATGGCAGTGCGGCACCATCCAGCTGGATTTCCAGATGCCTCAGAGGTTTGACCTGGAATATACGGCTGAGGACGGCTCCAAGAAGCGTCCTATCATGATTCACCGTGTATGCTTCGGCTCCATTGAGCGTTTCATCGGTATTCTGATTGAGCATTTTGCAGGAAAGTTCCCGGTATGGCTGGCTCCTGTACAGGGTAAGGTAATCCCTGTTTCTGAGAAGTCCATGGATTATGCAACCGGGGTATATGAGAAGTTAAAGGCAGCCGGTATCCGCACAGAGCTGGACCACAAGGACGAGAAGGTAGGCTACAAGATTCGTCAGGCTCAGCTGGAAAAGGTTCCCTATATGCTGGTCCTGGGTGAAAAGGAAGCGGCAGAGGGCGCAATTACGGTGAGAAGCCGTGATAAGGGTGACCTGGGTGCTGCAGGACTGGATGCGTTTATTGAAGATATTAAAAAGATGATTGAGACGAAAGAGAGATAACAACTGCAAAAAAGGCGCTTAAGATAGGGTTCTATACGTATCTTAAGCGCCTTTAAGCATATATGCAGTTTTACGTACGGCACTGAATGGTTCTTGGTAAATACATCATGACGCTGAAAAGTCGGTTGATAAGGAAAAGTCATGAATGTTGGCCCTATAAAAAAGCACAAAATTATGATTTATGATAGAGAGCCGTACTGCCGCGTATTTTAAGAGTAGGCATCAGCACTGTCTTTAGGATAGGACTATTGTCGCCGTTAATCCGGTTAATGATACGCTCTGCCACAAGCTGCCCCATGATGTCGTAGGGGTGGCTGATGGTAGTCAGATCAATCATGCGAGTCTGTGACATGGGGACATCATCAAACCCAACAATACTTAAATCTTGTGGTATTGAGATTCCAAGTTTCATACATTCGTCTATAACACCGAAAGAGGTAAGGTCGCCGCCTACAAATACGGCAGAGGGCGGATTTTCTGAACCGGCAATAATCTTTCTGGCAAATTCGTGGCCGGATTCCATATTCAGCGTACCTGCGTATACATGGCGTGGTTCCGGGGTCAGGCCATATTCTGACAGGGCTTGCAGGTATCCTTCATACCTGGCCTGGCTGGTGGTGGATATCTTAGGACCTCTGAGCATACTGATTTTCCTATGGCCCAGCTTAAGGAGGTGCATGGTTGCCAGGTATCCTCCCTGGCGGTTGTCCACGGATACTGTGTCATAGCTGGTGCCGGAAGCTAAGGTTAATTCTCTGTTGACTAGGACGATGGGGCAGTTTGACTGGCCTAAAAGCTCCGTAAAAGAGGCCTCATTTCTTGCGTCTGCTATGATGATGCCTGAAAAGCCATAATCAAAAAGGCTCTGCAGATGGCGATCGTTTTCACCTGTGTTCTGGGAACTGTTATACAGAGTCATAAGATACCCCTTTTGCCGAAGATGATCGTTGATAGACCAGACAAGCTCGGAATAAAAGGGATTGCGGATATCCGAGACAATTAAGGCAACTATATTCAGCTTTCCTGTGGCAAGACCACGGGCCATGATACTGGGATGATAATTCAGCTCCCTCATGACCTCTTGGACGCGGAGCTTGGTATCTTTTTTTACATTGGATTTATTGGTAAGAACCCGGGATACAGTTGAGCGGGATACACCAGCTACTTTTGCAATATATTCAATATCTACTTTTTTTTGTTCCATATATTGATTCCTCATTCCGGTAGCAGAGTCAAAGCGATATAGATATACCATGACTGCTATATATGATTGGAGTATATCATATTTCATTGAATAGTAAAAGATGATTTTGCTAAGTATGGGAGCGATTTTATACAGGATGTCTTATGAAATAAATATATCTATATAAAATGCACAAAAAAATAATAGTATTATGTTAAAAAATACCCATTGACGAAATTATGCCAGTGGGTATATATTAAAACCACGTAATAAAAATGAGAGCGCTCCCATAAAAAGAGTCAGAGGGTAGAAAAGTGATAACAGGTAATAAAATATGGGGACCATCCGCCACAAGAAAAATGGGGATGCGGACCATACATGGAATTGAGATGTTTACTTTTTTGGATATGCCAGAAAACCTGTATGAGATGCTGGCCCGGACAGCGGATAAATACCCTGAAAAATGCGGGATATATGATAACTGGGGCCATAGTGAGACATATGCATCCTTGAAACGCAGGGTAGATCAAATGGCCGCATGGCTGGAAGGGGAGGCCGGGGTAAAAAAAGGGTCGCACGTAGGTATGCTGTTACACAACAGCAGGGAGTTTTGCGTGACCTTTTATGCATTAGCAAAAATGGGAGCGGTTTCAATACCATTTCCCACTAAGTACAGGGAACCGGAATTAAGAGCTTTGGTTGGGAAAGCGGATTTGGATGTTTTGATATATCATGAACAATTTGAAGAATGGGTACAGGGCTTTCCGCTGGAACATGTGAGGTGTTTTCGGTCCCAGGATGAAGAAAATGGATTCGGATTCAGGCATCTGCTGACAGATGAGTGGATAGGAAGAGAATATACTCCTTCCAGGGGGAAACTTGAAGATCCAATCATCATTATGTTTACTTCCGGCACAACATCTCAGAGCAAAGGGGTGGTGCTGCGCAATTACAACGCGGTTCATGCAATTATGACGTATTGCAGGGTATTGGATATTAAGCCTGGGGATAAGACTATTATACCAGTACCTATATATCATATTACTGGGCTGATTGCGCTATTAGGACTTTTTATCTATGCGGGAGGCTCCTTATATCTGTACCGCAGATATGATGCCAGACGTATACTGGAGTGTATCAGAAAGGAAGAAATTACTTTTATGCACGGCTCCCCTACGGTCTATGGCAAGATGATGGACTTTAAGGAGGAGTATCCGGAGCTTCCGTCTTTGAAAGTTATGGCCTGCGGCAGCAGTTATATGCCAGTAGAGAAGATGAAGGAGTTTCACAGATGGCTGCCTGATACGAAGTTTCAGGTGATATATGGTATGACTGAGACATCTTCTCCAGCCCTTATATTTCCAGGAGACTCGTCTGTCAGCGAGTATGCAGGGGCGGCGGGATGGCCTGTGCCAGGTATTCAGTTCAAATTCCTGGATGATAAGGGGAAGGAGCTTGGTCCCGGACAGGTGGGCGAGATTTGGGTACGTGGGAGTATGGTGCTGGAACAGTATTACAAGATGGAAACAGGGCTCATAACCTCTGACCATTGGCTTAATACCGGAGATATGGGATATTACAATGAAAAATATTACGTGTACATAGTGGACCGTAAAAAGGATATGATCAACCGGGGCGGTGAAAAAATATGGTGTACGGATATTGAGGATGAAATACAGAGGATTCCAGGCGTCAAAGAGGTGGCTGTAGCCGGTATTCCCGATGCAATTTATGGGGAAGTCGCAGCGGCCGTGGTGGTGGCGCATCCCGGGACCCGCCTGAGCCGGGAACAGATACAGGATGAACTGAAGGACAGGGTTGCAAGGTACAAAATCCCCTAAAAAATTCTGTTTGTGGATGAGATACCTAAAACGCCAGGGCTTAAAGTGGATAAAAAGCATATCAGAACAATGTTTGGAGGATAAGGATATGATAAAAGCAAATTTTGTGACAGCCCGGGAAGCAGCTGCCATGGTGAAGGATGGAGATACGGTCTGTACCGTAGGTATGACTCTGGTCAGCGCCAGCGAGAGCATATTAAAGGCTCTTGAGAAGGATTTCATTGAGACAGGGCACCCCTGCGGTATGACGCTTTTACATTCGTGCGGTCAGAGTGACCGAAAGGATGGTATCCAGCACTTTGCACATGAAGGAATGATAAAGCGCATCATCGGTTCACACTGGGGACTTCAGCCCAGGTGGATGGAAATGATTGCTGGCAACCAGGTGGAGGCATACTGCCTTCCCCAGGGGCAGATTGCTCAGCTCTATCACAGCATGGCCTGTGGCCTTCCCGGTAAGATGTCCAAAGTGGGGCTTGGAACCTTCATTGATCCCAGATATGAGGGCGGTAAGATGAATGACAGGACAAAACCGCTGGAGGATATCATTGATATTATGGAGTACCGGGGAGAAGAGTATATGTTTTACAGGGAGATCCCCATTGACGTATGCATCATCCGGGGCACTGTCTGCGATGAGATGGGTAATCTGACCACCACGGAGGAAGCTATGAAACTGGAAGTCCTTCCGGCAGTGCTGGCAGCCAAACGGTATGGCGGGAAGGTGATTGCCCAGGTCAAGCATGTAGCCCAGACGGGGACCCTGAATCCAAAGGACGTGACAGTTCCGGGGGTATTTATAGATGCCATCGTGGTGTGTGATAATCCGTGGGAGGACCATAGACAGACATCTTCCTGGTATTTTGACCCGTCCTACTGCGGACAGCTTCGAGTCCCTCAGGGCAATATAGAACCGGCTCTGTTTAACGAGAGAAAATTTATAGCCAGAAGAGGTACCATGGAACTGTACCCGGGATCTGTAATTAACCTTGGAACAGGTATCCCCAATGATATGGTGGGAAAGGTGTGTAACGAAGAAAGGGTGTCGGAAGATGTGATGATTACGGTGGAGTCAGGCATCTATGGAGGCGTGCAGGCAGGTGGTATAGATTTTGGTATCGGACAGAACCTGTATGCCATGATAGGACATCATGAACAGATGGATTATTATAACGGTGCCGGAGTCGACATTACCTATATGGGTCTAGGGGAGCTGGACGAAATGGGAAATGTAAATTCCACTAAAATGGGTCCGCGGTGTACAGGGGCAGGAGGTTTTATCGACATAACACAGAATGCGAAAAAGGTGGTCTTTCTTGGCACATTTACTGCCGGCGGAGCCAGATACCGGTTTGAGAACGGCAGACTGGTGATTCTGGAAGAGGGTAAGATACGTAAAATGGTTAGGCAGGTAATCCAGATATCGTTTAACGGACCTTTGGCCAGGGAAAAGAGGCAGCCGGTCTTTATTGTTACGGAGCGGGCTGTATTTGAACTGAGGGAGGAAGGCGTGGTTCTTACGGAAATAGCCCCGGGGATTGACCTTAAGACACAGGTGCTTGATATGATGGATTTTAAACCGATTGTCAGCAGGGACCTTAAGGAGATGGATAAGAGGCTGTTTATCCAGGATGGACCCTTTGGCCTTAAGGAACAGATGATACAGTGTTGACGCACAGTTTAATGCCCGGAAGCGGGATTGGACAATAAAAGAAGGGAGTATTTTTGATATGAAAGATTTTAAGGTAGCGGTGATTGGAGCAGGCCTTATGGGAGGCGGAATTGCACAGACATGCGCCCAGGCAGGGTATGAGGTGGTTAATATTGATTTCTATGCACCAGCTCTTGATAAGGCCAGGTCTAATATTGAGAAGTTGTTTGACAGGAAGATAGCCAAGGGAACAATTACAGAAGGGGAAAAGGCCGAGATTATGGACAGGCTGACTTATAGCTGCGATTTTGGCGATGTGAAAGGTACCGGTATTGTGATTGAAGCGGTTCCTGAAAAAATGGAGATCAAAAAGGATACATTTAAGAAGGTGGACGAGCTGGCTGATCCGGATACCATTATTGTGTCCAATACATCTGCATTAAGTATATCCGAAATTGCATCCGCTACCGGGAGAGCGGATAAGGTGATGGGAGTTCATTTCTTTTATCCGGCCCCTGTTATGAAGTTGGCTGAGTTAATACGGGGTATCGCAACATCGGATGATACATATGGGAAGGTCAGGGCGTTTGCCATTGATATTAAAAAGGAAGTGGCAGATTGTCCGGAGTTACCGGGCTTTATAGTAAACCGTATTCTGGTGCCAATGATGAACGAAGCGGCCTTCCTGGTTATGGAGGGATGTAAACCTGAGGATGTGGATAAGGCCATGAAACTGGGGGCAAATCACCCTATGGGGCCGTTGGAGCTGTGTGACTTTGTGGGGGTGGATATTATGCTGGCTACCATAACCGGGTTGTATAACGGCTTCAGGGACAGCAAATACAGACCGTGTCCCATATTGGAGAATATGGTGAAGGCAGGACATCTGGGGCGCAAGACGGGACAGGGATTCTATCAGTATATCTAACAGGAGGATAATGGAGATGAACGATATAGTAATAGTAAGCGGAGTCCGGACGGCAGTGGGAAGCTTTGGAGGAAGTTTAAAAGACATATCAGCCCAGGACTTGGGTGCGCTGGTCATAAAAGAGGCTGTTACGCGGGCGGGTATCAGCCCGGAGGCGGTGGATGAGGTAATTATAGGACAGGTAGGACAGATTGCAGAGGATGGGTTTGTGGGGAGGGCTGTATCCTTAAAGGCGGGACTTCCCCAGGAGACAACGGCTTATTCTGTGAACAGACAGTGTGGTTCAGGGCTTCAGGCCATAGCTGAGGCAGTAATGGAGATACAGACAGGGCAGGCTGACGTATGTGTGGCCTGCGGTACTGAGAACATTTCCAGACTTCCATATTATATAAAGGATGCCCGGTGGGGAGCCAGAATGGGACATAAGGTGTTTGAGGACGGAGTCATCGACATCCTTACCTGGCCCCTGGGCCCCTACCACAATGGCGTCACCGCTGAAAACGTGGCGGAGCAGTATCATGTAAGCAGGGAAGAGCAGGATGCATTTGCACTGGAGAGCCACAGAAGGGCTGTGCAAGCCATCAAGGCAGGTAAGTTTAAGGATGAAATCGTGCCAGTAGAGCTGAAGGACAGGAAGGGAAATATTACTATATTTGATACGGACGAAGGGCCAAGGGAGGGCTTGACTATAGAGAAGCTTCAGAAGCTGAAACCATGCTTTGTTAAGAGCGGAACCGTGACGGCCGGAAATGCGTCCAGCCTGAATGACGGAGCTGGGGCTGTGGTAATTATGTCAGGTGAAAAGGCAAAGGAGCTGGGATGTAAGCCTCTCCTTACAATCAAGGGATATGCTGTGGCCGGTAATGACGGAGCTGTTATGGGATATGCACCAAAGCTTTCCAGCGAAAAGCTGGCTGCTAAACTGGGCTTGGATCTTACATCCATTGATATGGTTGAGATTAATGAAGCATTTGCCAGCCAGGCCTATGCTGTGAGAAGGGATTTAGGGTTGGATCCGGAGAGGACGAATATATATGGGGGTGGAATTTCAATCGGCCATCCCATTGGCGCTACGGGTGTGATTCTTGCGGTTAAGGTAATGTATGAGCTTCAGAGGACAGATAAGAAGGATGCCATGGTGAGCATGTGTATTGGCGGAGGACAGGGTATATCTATGTACTTTACGAAGCCGGAATAAGCGTGATATAATAAAGTTCCTTGGTGTGTATAGGAAGGGTGGAAATTATGCTATTGCCTCGGGAAAAAAGAATTCTGGAGATACTGTATGCAAAAAAGCAGGGATATACATCTTCTGAACTGGCTGCAGCTCTGCATATCAGCCTGCGTACGGTAAAAACTGATATCAAGAGAATCAGAGAGGAATTAGAAAAGACGGGCTGTGAGATACTCACAAAAGCAGGAAAGGGTATATGGCTGTCCTATGACAGTCAGGGAAAGAAGTACCTGGACAGTCTTTTGCTGGGAGGTGAATGTGCTTCATCCATGGATCCGAAAACCAGAAAGTATTATATTGCGCTTCAACTTTTGGACAGCGATACATATATATCCACTGAATCCATATCAAATTCCATGTATATCAGCAAAGGAACCGCGACCAACGACATTAATGAGTTGATTCCTTTCTTTGAGAAGCAGGGTCTGACACTGGAAAAAAGGGTGAAATATGGAATACGCCTTCTTGGAAAAGAGAGTCAGTTGCGCATTGCAAAGGCATCTGTAATCCGTAAGATTGTGGTGTACCAGGGGAGCCAAGTATCCCGGAAGCTGCAGCCATTTTTTGAGGATTTAAATATTGAACATATTAATGCTATCCTACAGGAGGCAGAGGAGCATTTTGGCTTCATCCTTTCAGATGCTTCCTACTCAGAACTGCTGATTCATTGTTCCATTATTGTGAGAAGAATCCGGAAGGGAAAAGTGTGCGCCATAGATGAGACGGAGCTTAGGGCATATAGTGAAATGAAGGAATGGGGCATCTGCAGGTTTATAGCAGATGCCCTGGAAAAGAGCTTTTCTGTCCATATGACGGAAGGAGACCGCTCTTATCTTATGATGAATCTGCTGGGTACAAGGATGCAGGAACATATCCCGGCAGAGACATATTCCTGGGGGGATGATGGAGCGGACTCCGGACAGATACTGGAGCAGTGGGAGGATATACTCAGACACGCCGGAGATATGTTTCGTGAGAATCTGATAGGAGATGAAACGCTTAAAATTGCCATGTTTCTGCATCTGAAAGCCATGTTTAACAGATTGCAGCACCAGATTCATCTGGAAAACCCCATGAAGCGTATGGTACGGGAAGAACTGGTATATGAGTTTGAGGTAGCCACCTATGTGGCCAGGCTCATTAAAGAGGAATTCCATGCGGATCTGGGTGAAGATGAAATATGTGATATCGCGCTCTATCTGGGGGCCAGCCTGGAACGGGAACGGGCCATGAGAAACCGCCAAAGTCCTGTGGTTACCATTGTCTGCGGTTCCGGAATCGGTACTTCACAGTTTTTTGAGGCAAAGCTAGGCCGGATTTTTCCAGAGATACAGGTGAGAAAGATAGTACCTATATCAAGGGCCAGGTATGAGATTGGAAAGGATACGCAGGACTTTGTGCTGGCAACGGTTCCGCTGGAGCTGGAGGGCATAGAGGTGCTTAATGTATCTCCCATGCTGGGAGAGAGGGACGCCCTTCTGATTGAAGAGCGAATTCATCCGGAGCGCAGACAGTTGCTGATATCAGGAAAAGAGAAGTATCCGGCCTTGTTTGCACTCATGAGCGAGCGTATATCAATCTTTAAGTGTGACTGTCGCTCGCTGGAAGAGGTAATAAGCCTTATGGGTCGCCGTCTGATTCACGAGAAATACGTAAAAGAGGGATTCATTGAATCTGTGCTTAAGAGGGAGGAACTTGCCCCTACATCTATCGGCGACAAGTTTGCAGTTCCCCATGCCTTTGAGGGATATGTGCTGAAAACAGGAGTCGGTCTGATGACACTTAAAAAACCAATTGTCTGGGGAAATGAAAAGGTGCAGATTATCATGATGCTGTCCATTGATATAAGAGAGCAGGAGCAATTCAGGGAGATATTTTCCGAACTGGCAGCAATCACAAAAAATAAGTGGGCCATTGAACAGATTCTTAACGCTGAACGCATCAGTGATATTAAAATAAGGAACTAAAAAAGATTCGGATTGAATTCCGGATCTTTTTTATGTGCGCCCGGCGGGCGCACGTTCTAACGGGTGAAAGTCCCTGACCCGCCCGGCAG
>OATI01001238.1_pt1 | contig 11939 bp, 10 predicted proteins | sample 1494981 | NCBI WGS metagenome assembly OATI01 (sample SAMEA2579952, study PRJEB22360) | human gut metagenome
CTTTCTACTCTTTAAGTCTTATCTACCAACCGATTACAAAAAAACGATTGTTTTTTTAGAAAAAGGATTGGAAACGATTCGTCAAATGGAAGCTGATGGATATTATGTCAAAGCTTGATTTTGAGGTTTAACCAAAACCAGTCCCCTATAAACTATTTGGAAATGGATTATCCTAAAGTTGGCATAGCCACCGATGCCGCTCATTCGATGAAAAACGGAGTGACGGAATATCAGGCTATAGATTTAAGCACAGGAGAGAGATTGTTCTATCAGAATTTAGGCAACCAGACAACCAATATCGGAGAGTTCTTGGGACTTATGGCTGCAATAAAGTATGTGATAGAAAACGATTTCCAGCCCAGAATTATTTATACTGATAGCATAACCGCTATCACGTGGTTCAAAAACAAGAAGACAGCATCCAAAAAGAGATGCCTCGACCTTCAAAAAGCCGAGATATTCTTGAAGGTGATGGACTACGATGTTTCAACGATAGAGGTCAGGCATTGGGATACTGATAGATGGGGTGAGAATCCGGCTGATTTTGGGAATAAGGGGTAATTAACCAAAACCACAATAACATACTCATAAAATTTCATATTATTCTTTTTGAGCCAGCGCGGTTCGTGAGAATATAGCTGGCTTTTAAATCATGGGGTGGTAGCAGTTGGTAGCTCGTCAGGCTCATAACCTGAAGGTCGGCAGTTCGAGTCCGTCCCCCGTAACAAGGTAATACCTTAACTATGCGTTTTTCATTTTTAGTTTAACAACAGTGGATGCTCCAATCGTAGAAGGGAGTTTAAAAATCACTACGAATCCGGATACTCTGACATGCGGTATCAACGAGGACGGAGGGCACAGCAGAAATGGGAAGCGTTTCATTTCGCCAAGTATGTCAAAAGCGTTCTTAGCTCAAATAGGATAGAGCAGGTCTTTCCTAAAGATCAGGTTATCGGTTCGATTCCGGTAGGACGCACATCAAACCACATAGAGTGTTGATAATAGTTGTATAGTTATTAAAATGTGATGAAGACTCTCCGGTCGGTTCGTGAGGATAGACCGGAGAAAACTGGAGAATGGTGTAATGGCAGCACAACAAGTTTTGGTCTTGTTTGTCCGGGTTCGAGTCCCGGTTCTTCATCAACATAACTAAAACCAGAAGTTTTGAATATGAATACAGTTACAAAAGGCGAAGTGATGGCAAACATGAAAGAAGTGGTTTGCCGTACTGAAGAAGTGTTGGGCAAGCCGGTAACTCATGTTTCGGTCAGAATGAAAAACGGATTTACTCTGCATGAGACTACAACCTGTGTCGATCCGGAGAATTACGATGAGAGAATCGGCAGACGTATCTGCCTTCAGCGTATTGAGGAAAAGATTTGGTTCTTGCTGGGATACGCTCTTCAAGACAGATTAGCTTCTGAATCAAAAAGCGAACCTTCGGATAAGAAACAAGACGATGCCAAATCGAATATGGTTTCGATTTCAAAACAGGAATATGAGACTTTGTTGAAGAGAAGTGAGTTTCTGAAGAAGATAGAAGAGGAAGCAGAGAAGAGTTTTCTGGAACATATTATTCATCCTTATGGATTTATAAGCGATGTGTTGCGTGCCGGTAATGGCAAAATCGCTGTTGTTGATCTTTCAAACCTGCTAAAATAAAAGTCAGCCCTATTGAAGTTTTCAAAGGCTTCTTTAGGGCTTTTGTGTATATAGAATTAATTAAATCTTAAAAATCAAAAGAATGAAGTTTAGATCTTTAGTTTTAGGACTATCTGTATTGTCCTTGTGTTCCTGTCACCAGAACCAATCAGGAAACAATATCTCGAACGAAGTGGTAGCGGAAGTAGATGGCGTTGCAATTAAATCCATTGAATTAACCCAAGCAATTTCCCAACAGCTATTTGATGAGCTAAATCGGATTTATGGCATGAAAGATGTTGCGTTGGATTACTTGATTGACAGAAAAATAATTGAACAGGAAGCACAGAAGCATGGTATGACTGCCAGTGAATATCTGGAGAAATATTACATTCAAAAGATTTTAGAATCAGGTGTGGATAGTCTTTTGTCTTTCTATGGTATAACAAGTATTCCAGCCATTAAAGGTACTTCTATGGTAAATATGAACAATACCTCCCATGAAGGCAGAATAATGCAAGAGACAGCCTTAAAATTGAAACTGAAGCAGGAATTGTTGGACTCTTTGAAGGCTGATGTTGAAATCCACAAGTACATTTATCCTCCGGTAAGCTCCAGATTTAACCTGGAAGACTTGCCGATCTATTACAGGGGAAACTTGAAGTCCAAAGTAACAATGGTGGTTGTATCCGATGCTGAGTGTGATAAGTGTGTCCAGTTCCATGACCGGTACAATGAGATATATGAGAAATACAAAGATCGTGTAAGATTCGGTTCAATCGGCTTTTCTGGTTCCGTTACGCTGTCAAGCTTAGCCTTGGATGCAGCCGACAAACAGAATAAATATTGGGAGTTCTCAGATTCGTTGTATACTAAAAACGGATTGGTTGATTCAGTTTCAGTATATAGTGTGGCAAGAACCTTGAATCTGGATATGGAAAAGTTTGACAGGGATTTGCATAGTAAATCAGCACTGGAATTATTGCAAAACGTGAACGATGAGCTTGTAAAGAAAGGATTGTTCGCAACTCCAACAATCATTATCAATGGTCGGTTAATTTTTGATTCCGGCTCGACAAAGGAAATCGCTCATTTATTGGAGAAAGAACTTGCTGAATAAGCGGTTATATAAAGTGTTTTATTAATCAATTTATTAACAATCAAAACTTTAAACAATGAGAAAAATGTTTTTGTTATTGATGTCGGCAACCATGTTGTTGGTTACATCGTGTTCAAAAGACGAGAATTTAACTGAGGAATCTGAAGGTCTTGCCTTGGCACATACCGAAATGACCTATGAGCAAATTCTGAAGGGTTACACACCTGAAGAAATGGCGGCTCCGAAAGATGAAATGACCCCAACTACAACTCCGGAAACCAAAGCAGATCCGGAACTTGCAAAATTGCTTCAGGAAGCATCTGAAAATTCTTATTCCAAAACAAGTACAAGAGCAGGATCTATCAATGGTTTGCTTCCCTATATGGGAGTATTTAAGGTAAAAACCTGTGGAAATTATCCGGAATTGAAGGTTTTTATGGACTGTGAAGATGGAGGAAACACTAATATTAATGGTGCATTAACTGACAGTAGACTTCCGGGCACTTGGTCTGATAAAAACAAAAATATCACAATGACCTTCTGTGTAGTAATGAACGATCAGTCGTATATGATTCCTGTAGGCTATGGAGCACTTTATTTAGTTGGAGGAAACGCTTCTTTAATTCAGGAAAATTGCAAAAGATTAATTACTGAGCAAAGCAGCTTTGTCGATCCTAACGATGTTAAGAATATGCCTCGTATGCAATTTGTCGAAATATGGCATGACAATGAGGATCATAGTAATAAAAATTCCGCAACTCTAAATAATGTTCTTCTTACTGGAAGCTCAAACGAATTAGGGGACAGATATTCACATCTAACTCCAAGACCAACTGCTGTTGGAGAAGGTGTAAAAAACACATTGTTAACTTGGATGTTTCCAGTATACGATCCCATAAAACCGTTTCATCCTGGATTTAGCTATGGCGTGCTTTTTGATAATGGCCCTACAACAAGCTCTATTATAACAATAGGAATTGATGATGAAAATAAAGACAATAAGAACTCTGGATTTGCTGTATCTTGGAGTAGAAGCGGTTCTGGATATGTTAGAAGTCAACATTCATATCCTTATGAGGATTATTACAATGGGATTACTACCAATGCTAATACAACTTATAAGGTAGCTATAATTCAATAAAACTTATTAATGTATAAATTACGAGAGAGAAACGGAGTATTCTGTTTCTCTCTTTTTTTATGATAGTTTATAGTACAAGTATCTGTTGAAATATTTATCAATCTGATTTAAACCACCCATATTCTCTCGAATAGAGGTGGTTGATAAATAACTATGAAAAAAACGTATTAAGTGACAAAAATAAGTAATATAAAATTGCAATATAATAAGTCGACCTGTCTTCACAGATTGAACGACTTGAAACACTATACTTGATAATGTTACTGCAAACATAATTCTTTTGCTTGATTTTTCAAACATAGACTATCACAAGTTTCACGAAAGTCTCATTAAACCTCGTATGTTGAAGAAGGACTTATCTATTGGTAACAAATGTTAATTTTGAATATTGAGGCTGCTGAAAAATAAGAATCGACCTTTTGTCTGATATAAATACATGCAATTTGGTTTGTTTTTTGCATAAGATTGCTATATTTGTGTGTGAAAATTGTATGTATTTTATTGATATACAGCTTTGTATGATGTCTTATGTAGGCTTTTGTGTAGGTGAGTTTTGAACTTACATGTTCGTTTTAAAAGGAAATTTTATAAATTACACATATACAGATATATACGTGTTTGCAAAATATTTTTACCTTTGTTGCGATAAAAAATTATGGTTAACACGTCCATGTACCCTTATATGTAGGTTATTAGGGTTTTAAAATTTTGATTGATCTGGGAATCAGTGTGTTGGTGAAGAAAGTTTCATTTTTGTGAAGATAGCCTTTTTTTGTTTTACGCGGTTGATGTTGTTTCCTCCGAGAAGCGATCATTTTATCCGAATTGCCCGTTCTTTTGGTATTCTTGATTATATTTGTATATCTGAAAAGATTCATTGTAATAAAAATATCTTTATATGGAAATGTACAAAGCAAATGATAACCGGTATGCCGATATGGCTTATAGGCGTTGTGGGCGGAGCGGATTGCTATTGCCGGTCATCTCTTTGGGATTGTGGCATAATTTCGGCAGTGTAGATGTGTTCAGTAACTTTATTCAGATTGCGTATGCCGCTTTCGACAATGGGATTACACATTTTGATCTTGCCAATAATTACGGTCCTGTGTATGGATCGGCAGAGGAAAATTTCGGCCGTATCCTGAAGAAAGGTCTGGGGCAATATCGGGATGAACTTGTTATTTCCACAAAAGCCGGATATGACATGTGGCCTGGTCCGTATGGCAACTGGGGAAGTCGCAAGTATCTGATGGCAAGCCTTGACCAGAGTTTGAAGCGGATGGGATTAGAATATGTGGATATTTTCTATTCGCATCGTCCGGACCCACAGACGCCAGTCGAAGAAACGATGGGAGCATTGGCTGATATCGTCCGCCAGGGAAAAGCCCTGTATGTCGGGATATCGAATTACACTGCCGGACAGACGGAAAAAGCACTTGCCGTATTGAAAGAACATCGTGTGCCTTGCTTGATCCATCAAGCGCGTTATTCGATGCTGGATCGCAGGATCGAACCGGACTTGTTGCCTCTGTTGAAGCAGGAAGGAGTAGGGATGATCGCCTTCTCGCCATTGGCACAGGGCATGTTGACGGATAAGTATCTGAACGGTATTCCCGATAATTCGCGTGCGGCCAAATCTACAGGCCATCTTCAACGTGAACAGGTGACGGAAGAAAAAATAAATAAAGTAAGACAACTGAATGACCTTGCCAAACAACGCGGACAGACGTTAGCGGAAATGGCGATTGCCTGGCTGTTGAAAGACGACCGGGTGACGAGCGTCCTGGTGGGAGCCAGTTCGGTTGCACAGTTGATAGATAACCTGAAGGCGTTACAAAATACAGCCTTTTCAGCGGAAGAAATACAAATGATAGAAAATATATTACAGTAATATACACTGATAAATCATCATTTATTAATCCAAACAATTAATGAAACCATTCTTATATCAGGTTGCATCCCTTTTTTATTCTGAATACGGGGCGGAAGTGAGCCGTCTGGCCTTTGTTTTCCCGAATCGCCGTACCGGGCTGTTCTTCCAGAAATACTTGTCGGAAGTATCTGAGAAGCCTCTTTTCTCGCCGACGATCCTGACGATCAACGATCTGTTTGTACAGTTGAGCGGAAAGCAGGCTGCCGATCGGATCAGCATGCTGTTTAAACTATATGATATTTATTTGAGACATAGCGGTTCTTCCGAAACGTTCGACGAGTTCTTGTATTGGGGGGAAATGCTGCTGAATGATTTTGACGATATCGATAAATATATGGCAGATGCCCGTATGCTCTTCACCAATGTGACGGACCTGCGTGAGATAGAGAATGATTTTAGTTTTCTGAGCCCTGAACAAATTGCGGCTATCCGGACTTTTTGGTCTTCTTTTTACCCGAAAGGAGATACGCCCAACCAGGAACAATTTCTGGCGGTCTGGCAGATTTTATATGCCCTATATACCGATTTGCGGGAAGCGCTTGCCACCGAAGGCAAAGGATATGAAGGTATGATTTTCCGGGAAGTTGTCGAACAGATGGAGAAAGACGAATGTTGCGACCTTCCCTATACAAAGGTTGTATTTGTCGGACTGAATGCCCTCTCGGTGGCTGAAGAACGTTTCCTTTCCGGATTGCAAAAACGGGGAATAGCTGATTTTTACTGGGATTACGCCTCTCCGAAAGTGACGGACCCAGATAATAAAGCCTCTTACTTCGTGGAGCGCAATTTGCGGCAATTCCCGTCGCAATTAATTGAAAATGGACAATTGACTATTGACAATGAAGATGACGACAAAAAGAAGATCGAGGTGATCGGCATCCCTTCCGGAATCGGACAGGCAAAGCAAGTGTGCAGCATTCTGAACGAGCTTTGCAAGGAAGACGAAATGAGTGCGGAAGAAGCGTTGCGGACGGCTGTGATTCTGCCGGATGAACATTTGTTGATTCCGGTTCTGAATGCCATTCCCGAACAGATCAAACGGATCAATGTGACGATGGGATATCCGTTGGCCGGTACACCGGTCGCATCTTTGATGGAATATATTCTGGCTTTGCAAAAGAATATTCGTTATGTGGACCGGAGGCCGGTGTTCTATTTCCGGGATGTCTTGCCAATCCTGAACCATCGGTATATCTCGACTACTTCTCCGGAAATGGTTTCTAATCTGGTAAAAGATATTTCAGAAAACAACAAGATTTACATATCGTATGACGATCTGAATAAGACGCCATTGTTGTCCATCCTCTTTACTCCCGTGACTGCGGTGGAAACTTTCTCCGATTATTTGATTAACGTGTTGCAGGAGCTGAATAAAGCTGTTGAAGGTGGAAAGTTGAAAGTTGAAAGTGTAAATAGTGACGCGGAGCCACTTTCAACTCTCAACTCTCAACTCTCAACTATTAACGACATCGAACAGGAGTTTATCTTCCATTATTTCGCTACGGTTAACCGGATGAAGGAAGTCATGCGGGAGGCGAATGTAGAAATGAAAATCGACACCTATTTCCGTTTGCTGAAACGTGTGACGGACACAATTACGATTCCTTTCCAAGGTGAACCTCTTTCCGGTTTGCAGATCATGGGTGTTTTGGAGACTCGTGCGCTTGACTTTGACCGGTTGATTATCCTTTCGATGAATGAAGGAATTTTCCCGTTGAGGAAAGCGGCTAATTCATTTATTCCTTATAATCTTCGTCGTGGATTCGGTTTGCCGACATACGAACATCAGGACAGTGTTTGGGCGTATCATTTCTATCGTTTGATTTATCGTGCCAGCCATGTCAGCTTGCTTTATGATACTCGGAGTAACGGATTGCAGACAGGCGAGGTTAGCCGTTTCGTACATCAGTTGCATTATCATTATGAGGAGCCGATACAGAATAAGTTGGTTGTTTACAATGTCTCTTCTTCCAAGACTCCTGCCTTGCAGGTAGCTAAGACGGAGGAAGTCATGAACCGTCTGGCTGATTTCCGGAGTGGTGGGACGCGGGCGATATCGGCGAGTGCAGTCAATACCTATCTGGATTGTCCGCTTAAATTCTATTTCTCCGTTGTCGAGGGAATACGTGAAGAAGAGGAGGTAAGCGAGACGATCGAAAGTAATGTTTTTGGAAGTATCCTGCATAAGGTGATGGAAGAATTGTATCAGCCATTCTGCGGAAAGATGGTGACGGCTGATCTGCTGAAAGCGATCCGAAAAGATACGCCTATGTTGACGGGAGCGGTTGCCCGTGCCTTTGCCGAAATTTTCTTTAAAACGGACATTGTTCGTCCACTCACCGGACAAAACTTCCTGATCGGCGAGATGATTCGCAAATATGTGGAGAAAGTGCTGGAACGTGACGCAAAACAGACTCCTTTCCGTTATATCGAATCGGAAAAGAAGATAAAATGCCTTTTCCCATTGACGGATAAAAGCAATATCCAGTTGAAAGGATTTATCGACCGTATAGACGAAGTACGCGATGTCGTCCGCATTATTGACTATAAGAGTGGGAGCGGGACGACGCAGTTTACCTCTGTAGAAGCTCTTTTCGACAAAGCAGATACGGATCGTTCCAAAGCGGTTATGCAGGTCTTTATGTATGCATGGATGTTTAACAGGTCAGTTCAGCTTTCAACAGCTATTCAGCCGGGTATCTATTATATGAGGACCCTCTTTTCTTCCTCTTTCGATCCTGGAATTTACCATCGTACAGACCGGTTCAAAACAGAACAGGTTTTGGACTTCGCCAACTATTGCACGGATTTTGAAGACAGCCTGCGAAATTGCTTGGATGAAATCTTCGACACAGAAACCCCATTCGTGCAAACCCCGAACGGCAAAGCCTGCATGTATTGTCCGTTTAAGGATATTTGCGGAAAATAGTGTTTTTACAGATTTCCCATATATTCATCCACAATTTCATTCAGGAAGCGGTTGAATGGAAGAAGCTTTCGAAAACAATCGATGGTTTCTTCCATCCAGTCCGGCTGGCTGAAAAAACTGTCGGGCTTAATACCTATAACGCTGAAGTCTTTGTGCCTTAATATATGACCGTAAGGAGAATCGGAGGGGAAACCTGCCGGGATACGTTTTAGCATGTCCCCTTCGAGTGACGGGTACAGAGCTTTGAAGGAAGGCTCTTCGATGATGGAAACAAATTCATCTATGTTATTGTATATTTCACGTCGAAGGACTTTCAATATTTCCGGTTTGGGATACCAGATACCACCGGACAGTACGCAGTATTCCGGTTCAAGATGAAAGTAGTAAGCTCCCCGGATACTATGACGTCCTCCTTGAGCAATACAGGCTGACATATAAGTCTTGTAAGGCGACTTGTCGAGGCTGAAACGGATGTCGCGATTAATACGGAACAGACATTTCCGTGCATCCAATCCCCGTATATCAGGATCAAATACGCTGATTCGTTCGATTAACTCTTGTACTTCGTTGATAAAAGCACAGCGAAGTTTGTCATATCGTTCTCTATTTTCATGGAACCAAACGGTATTATTGTTTCGTCGTAAATCGTCTAAGAATCGGATAATTTCTGCATTCATATTAGGATATTCTTTTTTTATTGTATTTTGTATCTCCATTGTTTCGGAGTCATCTGTTTCATCTTTTTGAAATAGCGATTGAAGTAGGGAATGTCGGTGAAGCCGCATTGCCAGGCTATTTCGTTAATGTCCTTATCCGGAAAGTTGCGGAGTAAAGTGCCAACGGCCTCTATCCGGTATTCGTTGATGAAGTTTGTAAACGTTTTGCCTGTTTCACGTTTGAAAAACGAGCAGAACGCCGTTGTGCTCATGCTGATTACGTTTGCGGCGTCCGAAAGAGTTATTTTCTCCTTGTAATGCTCGATGACGTATTTGAAGATCAGTTGCATACGTTGCATGTTTTTGGTAATGCCGTTGAATACCGTTTCCTGCAAACCGATAGGGATTAAATCGGTTGTGGTTCCGATTTGTTGCAGGATGCGGATCAACATCAGCATCCTTTCGCTTGCATTCAGGAGGTTCATTTCTTCTAAGCAGGATTTGATCTTTCCGGCTGTTTCGCCTGTCAGCAGGATGCCTTGCTGGATTGCCGATAACCGGTGAGCGGCATATTCCCATTCGGTAAAAAAAGACAGGCCGGTTTGTAGCAAGTCGGGATTGAATTGCACAACTATGCATCTCCGTTTTCCATCAGGCTCGCAGCTTTCGGGGTTATACATCCAACAATGTGGTTGGTTGGTCGGGACCAGTACGACTTCTCCCTCCTCGAACGGCTCCAGAAAGTCGCCTATCATCCGGTAGCCTGAACCTTTCACAACATAACATATTTCTATTTCGGGATGAAAATGAAGAGGCATTTCGTCTTTCGGGTACAAGCTGGAATAATCGTAGCGTAATGAGGCACAACTATCTTTTTTGATTTGTTCGAATTTTAGTTTCTCGTGCATGTCGGATGAACTTTCTGATAAAACACAGTAAAATTAGACAATAATTGCATAATCTGCGACAATTACACTTAATAATTTTGTTGTTTCTTTGCGGCCGGAAAAACAGAAAGATTGAATAGGTTATGAAGAAAGGTTTGTATGCATTGTCTTTTGGCACATTTGGGTTGGGGATTGCAGAGTTTATTATGATGAGTATCTTGCCGGATGTGGCGGCAGGATTTGATATTTCCTTATCCGAAGCCGGGCATCTTATTTCGGCTTATGCGTTGGGTGTATGTGTGGGAGCGCCGTTGGTAGTGGTGGTGGCCAGGAGTTGGCCGCTACGTACGATCTTGCTTGCTTTGGTTGGGCTTTTTGTTGCCGGGAATCTGCTTATGGCTCTGTCGGCCGATTATTGGATGGGGTTGTGTGCCCGGTTTGTATCGGGGTTGCCGCATGGGGCTTATTTCGGAGTCGGTTCGATTGTTGCCAGCCGTTTGGCGGAGAAAGGGAAAAGCACTTCTGCTGTAGCTATTATGATTATGGGGATGACGATTGCCAATTTGTTCGGTGTCCCGGCCGGGAATTTCCTGGGGCACTTTCTGTCCTGGCGTTTGGTTTTTGTGATTGCAGCGTTGTGGGGTGGCGTAACGATTTGGTTTATCCGGAGGTGGGTTCCTGTTTTGCCCGCCCTGCCGGCGACGAATCTGAAAGGGCAGTTTCGTTTTTTGAGAAGGCCGGAACCGTGGATGCTGATTGCTGCTACCATGTTAGGAAACGGGGGAGCTTTTTGCTGGTATAGCTATGTTAATCCGTTAATGACGGAGGTGTCCGGTTTCAGTGTCGGGACAATGCCTGTATTGATGTTGCTGGCGGGTGCGAGCATGTGTGTCGGTAACTATTTGGGAGGGCATTTGTCTGATCGTTTTACACCTGGTATCGTAGCGATGTCCATGCAGTTCCTGATGTTTGCATCACTTCTGCTGATTTATTTTTTTGCTTCGTACGGCTTTTTGTCCGCTTTGCTGATGTGCGTTTGTACTGGTTGCCTGTTTGCAGTTTCTTCTCCACAGCAATTGTTGTTGCTTCAATATTCTCCTGGCGGAGAGATGATGGGCGGGGCGATGGTCCAGCTTGCTTTTAATTTGGGGAATGCCGTGGGGGCTTATTTTGGAGGATTGTCGATCGAACATGGGGCAGGGCTGGAAAGTACGGCATTGATCGGTTCGTTTTTTGCCCTGTTAGGAACTACGGTGTTTCTGGTATTCAACTATATGGTGTTTAAACCTCAGAGGAAATTACTTTTAAAGGGGGGAATATAATTTCCGAGGATCAAGACGGTGTTTTTGGACATAGAAACAGCCGTCCGAAATCGGGACGGTGTTTTTGGAGATAAAAAACAGCCGTCCGAAATCGGGACGGTGTTTTTGGAGATAAAAAACAGCCGTCCGAAATCGGGACGGTGTTTTTGGAGATAAAAAACAGCCGTCCGAAATCGGGACGGTGTTTTTGGAGATAAAAAACAGCCGTCCGAAATCGGGACGGTGTTTTTGGAGATAAAAAGAAGGTGTGTCAAAATTCTCACCTTCTTTTTTATGCCCAAAGCCCCGACTTTCACAAGCTGGGGCTTTGTTATAACCTGAAGATTTTGTA
>OATI01001253.1_pt1 | contig 11771 bp, 15 predicted proteins | sample 1494981 | NCBI WGS metagenome assembly OATI01 (sample SAMEA2579952, study PRJEB22360) | human gut metagenome
CCGCCACTTATGAAATACCGGACTTCCTGCATCTGCTTATTGTCATGGTGGGGCTGGTGGAGTTTCAAACCCTGCCAGCCTTTTTAGGCTTTGTTCTTGTTCCCCTGCCGTTTCTGATTGCTGCCGTCAAAACGGACAAAATCGGCGGCGGCGATGTGAAGCTGATGGCGGCCAGCGGCTTTGCCCTCGGCGTGACCGGGGGTGTCTGGATGATGATATGGGGATTATCCATGGGGCTTTTATGGAACGCCGCTTTCCGGCGTGAAAAACCAAACATACCACTTGCACCCTTTCTGGCATTCGGCGGATTTATGGCGCTGATGCCTACTTAAATCTATTTGGAGGAAAAACGAACATGAAAAAATTACTGCAAAACCGTATTGTGGTAGGGCTGATCTGCATTGTTACAGCCCTTATCATCTGCTTTGGGCTGACGCCCATGTTTAACGACGCCCTGAAATCCAAGGTGGAAATTGTGCGTGTCAGCACGGAAATCAAAAAGGGCGATGAAATCACGCCCAAGATGCTTACCACGGTGGAGGTGGGCGGCTATAACCTCCCGTCCAACGTGGTGTATCGGGCAGAGGATGTCGTCGGCAAGTACGCCAACACCGACCTTTACAAAGGGGATTATGTGCTGGAAAGCAAACTGTCCGACACGCCCCAGCTTAAAAACGAATATCTGACGGGGCTTGACGGAACGAACCGGGCGATTTCTGTTACCATCAAATCTTTTGCTGCCGGACTTTCCGGCAAGCTGGAACGGGGCGACATTGTTTCCCTGATTGCAAGTGACGTGGGAGAGGCCCGGCAGACCCTTATCCCTGCCGAACTGCAATACATGGAAATCATCGCCACTACCGCCAGCAGCGGAGCGGACAACAACGTGCAGGAGGAGCCAGAGGACGGCGAGGATGCGGAGCTTGCATCTACAATTACTGTCCTTGCCACCCCGGAGCAGGCACGGCTCCTTGCGGAGCTGGAGCAGACAGGGAAGCTCCACGCCGCCCTCGTGTACCGTGGCGTAAGTGAAAACGCACAGAAATTCCTTGACGAGCAGAGAAAAGTGCTGGAAGAACTCTATCCTGTGGAAACGGCTGATGAAAGTCAGGATTCAGACGGCGCATCGACACCGGATTCCAGTGAGGACTCCGGCTCTGATGTGGAAACCGAAGAACTGGAATAAGGGAGAGGAGAAGCAATGGAACAGGATAAAATTTTAGCGGTAATGGGCAGTCCCGGCAGCGGAAAGACCACCACCGCTGTCAAATTGGCGGCGGCTCTTGCAAAGCAGAGGAAGAATGTCATCGTGGTGTTCTGCGATCCCTTTACTCCGGTCATGCCGGTTCTGCTTTCCCCAGACACCATTCATGACACTTCCCTTGGAGAGCTGCTGACCGCGCCGGGACTGACACAGGCAAATATTTTAAATGCCTGTGTTCCTGTGCCGGAAAGCGACTATATCAGCCTGCTGGGATACAGGAGCGGAGAGAGCCTAATGCAGTACCCAAAGATTACGCGGGACAAGGTGGTGGAACTGTTCGTTTCCCTGCGGTATCTGGCAGACTACATCATATTGGACTGCGCCACTGTGTTTGAAGCCGATCCAGCATCTTTTGTGGGGATTGAAATTGCAGATCAGGTGCTGCGGCTGGGAACGGCGAATCTCAAGGGAATATCCTATTATCAGACCCATAACCCTATGCTGGAGGACAGCCGTTTTGACAAGGGACGGTTTCGGAACGTCATCGGCTGCTTCAAGGTCGGGCAAGACTGGGAGGCCGTTTCCGGGCAGTATGGTGGTGTGACCCATGTACTGCCTTATGAGGCGGAGCTGGAACAGCAGGACAATGAAAGAACACTGTTCCAACCGCTTACCGCACCGGAAAGTGTTCCGTATTGTGCGGAAATCAGCAGGATTGTGGATCACCTGTTTGGACTTCAGACAGCGGTTGCTTTCAAGGAGAAGGGGGTGAAAAAAGGAAGGGAGCCCGTACAGTCTGCCCCAGCGCAGATGGCAAGGCCCGTTAAGGCAAAGAGTGGATTAAAGCTGCCCTTTGCGAAAAAGCGGGGGGAGTTTTAATGCTGGAAATCCGACACATAGAGCTTTCTGAAGCAAACGCCTATGTGACCGAGAATCACCGCCATCACAAGGCGGTGTGTGGACATCGTTTCTCTCTTGCCTGCTATGCGGATGGGCGGCTGTGCGGTGTTGCCATTGTAGGGCGGCCACGGTCACGCAGGATAGACCAATACACCACGGTAGAAGTATTGCGGCTGTGTACGGATGGAACAAAAAATGCCTGCTCCAAGTTATACGGAGCCTGCGGCCGGGCGGCAAAGGCACTGGGTTATAATCGGATGATTACCTATATTCTGGAGAATGAGAACGGGAGCAGCCTTGTCGCCAGCGGCTTTACCTATTGCTATACAAACCGGGGCGGTAGCTGGAACCAGCCGGGCAGACCGAGAGCCGACAAGGCTCCGGTCTGTCCCAAACAGATGTATGAGATTGTGCTTTGATGACGTGACATTTAAAAGGGGGTATGATAAGATGGACTCATAGAGAAAGCGGAATTGATGAGGTGCGTAAATGGAACAGGTAAATTTGAAAGAAGCATTTGATAAATACAATAATAGCTTAAATAGTGGATGTGTTGAAGATATCGAAAAAGCAAAATACAAATTATTATGGGAATCTTCTAATTTCTTTGAGTTAGTTGTCAATTATATTGCATTAGATAAATGTGGAGTGAAATATGATTTTGGTAAAACTATAATAACTAAGGGGACTAAGTTATATCGCATCAGAAGTTATGAAACTGATACCGATTTTTCAAATCCAAATCAATGGAAAGCTCCGCCACATAAGCCACAAAACAGAGCTAATATTGAAGGACAAGAGGCACTATACTTAGGAAGTACAGAGAGAATTTGTTTATTGGAAACCCATATAAAAAAAGGCAAAACATATGTATTAGGAATTTATGAAGTCACAGAGAACATCGTAGTTGGAGGCTATTTATCAGATGATTTAAAGAATATACTTCATAACTGGGCGGGGATAGTTTTAAATGCTTTTTTAATAGCACCTTCCCGTAGTCTAAGAAATGAAGAGTTATTTTCTTATTTAGATTCTTATTATGGTAGCTTAACATTAGATGATTTAACGAATATGAATGAGTTAAAAGAAAATGGTGGATTGCAACTTCCTATGAAATTTGGAGTGTTGAACCAATCTGATCAATATTATAATATGACAAATGAATTATGCAATATTCTCTCTAAAGATACTCCTGATGGTATAAGATATAGTTCTTGCTATCTTCCATTAGAAACTGTGGGGATAGAATGTTCTGATTTTAATGTTGTTCTATATAGTGAAGGAATTTCTAAAATTAAGTTTATTGATTATAAAATCAAAACTAATATAATAAATTTTAATTATACCGATTTTTTGAAAATTTTAGTACAATGTTAAATTCTAGTTTTGCAGTAAGAAAAAATTTGAACAAGGGGTGGAACACAATGAGCAAATATAGTCCTTTATGGGAGTATATACAGAAGAATGGAAGTCAATCTTTCAAAGTAACCTTTGAAGAAATACAGAGTGTTGCCGGAATACCAATAGACCATTTTTTTAAGTACAAAAAAGAATTGACAGAATACGGTTATCAAGTTGAGAAAATATCTATGAAAGAGCAGACAGTTATATTTAGCAAAATTGATTGACAACTTCTTGTTTACCAATCTGATAATACTATCTAAAAACAAAATAATCACTGCTTTACAACCAGAAACGGCAGGAAGTCTGTAAGAAGATTTCCTGTTTTTCTTTTAATCAAAAACAAATTCAAAAACGAGAGGAGGAACCCAAAATTGCAGGAAGCAATCAACATTCATAGCATTGGCCTCATGGGCGGAGAAATCCACCTGCGGCCTTTTCCTGAAGTCCTGAAGGAAGTGCAGGAGCATATCACAAAGCACTATGCGGCTACCTTAAAGGATGATCCGGACGAGAGCCGGGAACTGGTAAAGTCCTATATCCAGAAATACCTTGAAACGAACCAGATCGGTGTGGCGGACACAGAGCCGGAGGAGCTGTGCGAACTGATTTACGGTGAAATGACTGGCTTTTCGTTCCTGACAAAATATCTTTACCGGGACGATGTGGAGGAGATTAACATCAACCAATGGAAAGATGTCAAAATCACTTATTCCAACGGCGACATCCTGCCAAGTAAGGAGCATTTCAATTCCCCACAACACGCCATTGACGTGATCCGGCGTATGCTCCACAAGTCCGGTATGATTTTTGACAGCGCACAGACTATCGTGGTGGGGCATCTTTCTAACAAAATCCGTATCACGGTCATGGGGGACGGCGTGATTGACAAGGACAAGGGGCTATCCGCTTCTATCCGTATCGTCAATCCCCGCAAACTGACAAAGGAGCAGTTTGTTGGCTTTGGCACGGCAACCGCTGAAATGCTGGACTTGCTGGCGGCCTGTTACTGCCATGGCGTGTCTATGTGCATCACGGGGGCGACTTCCAGCGGCAAGACCACCCTCATGTCATGGATTTTGGGGCAGGTCCCCTATAATAAGCGTATTGTCACGCTGGAACAAGGCTGCCGGGAATTTGACCTGACCATAACAGACGAGAACGGGAATGTCCTCAACAACGTGGTTCATCTTGTCACACGCTTTTCTGACGACCCCAAGCAGAATATCACTCTTGTGAAGCTTTTGGAAACCACACTGACTATCAACCCGGACTGCGTGGCCGTGGCGGAGATGAAAGGAGCCGAGAGTATGCAGGCCATCAATGCGGCAAATACCGGCCATGCCGTCATTACCACCATCCACGCCAATTCCTGTGCCGACACTTATTACCGCATGGTAACGCTGTGCAAGCAGAGCTATTCCATGGATGACGCTACCCTTATGGGGCTGGCGACCAAGGCATTTCCCATCGTGGCCTTTGCAAAGAAGCTGGAGGACAACAGCCGCCGACTGATGGAAATTTGCGAGTATGAGTATCTGCCGGATGGGAAACAGCGTATGAGAACCCTGTTCCGGTTCAATATCACAGACAACCAGATGGTAGACGGCAAGCCAAAGATTATCGGCCACTATGAAAAGGTGGAGCCGCCATCGGAAAGCCTGCTCAAACGCCTGCGGGAAAATGGAATGTCCTACACGGCGCAGCAACGACTTTTCTGTGCATAAAGGAGGTGTCAGGCATGAGCCTTGTCGCAATGAAACAGCCCTATCTTTTACAGGTCATGTATGATGATGAACCGTTGAATCCCCGTACCGATTATGATAACTTTGGTCGGATGGTGTGCTGGCACAGCCGCTACAATTTAGGGGATGACCATCATTTTGACGACCCGAATGACTACCTGCAAGATCTGACACGGAGGACAGTATCAGAGTACGCCCTGTTTGAGTTTGTACGCTCTGGGAAAGCGCCCACTACGAGGTTGACCTATAACCGTACACAGAACGGATGGGAGATTAGCAGCTATGATGCTTATTTCAAGAAGTGGTTTCAAACGGATTTCTTTGAGGGAAGTCTGGAAGAAAATAAAAGTGTGGTTAAGGATTGCCTGATTGAAACCATGTCCAATGCGGAACTGCTCGCGATTGCCAGCCAGAAAAATATTATCCTGCCTCTGAACCTTTACGACCATTCCGGCCTGTGTATGTCCGCAGCGTCTTTTATCGGCCGCACCCAGCACTTTGAATGGGATTCCGGTCAGGTGGGATGGATTTATGCCACCGCCGATAACATTCGCGCCGAGTATGGAAACTGCTCTGCGGAAAATATAGAAAAAGCAAAAGCGCTGCTAAAGTCCGAGTAGAAACCTACAATTACTACCTGTCCGGTCAGTGCTACGGTTTCCGTCTCTACGAAAACGGAGAAGAAACGGATAGCTGCTGGGGCTTTTTAGGCGCGTTTCAGGATGTATTGAAAGAGATTGTTGGAGAGGTGCTGCCAGAGAGCCACCGGGATATGGTGGATCATCTTCACGAAGTGTCTGATACTGTTACCTGTGTAAAAGGCTATGAGGACTTTGTGGAGGATTTGGAGAGAGAAGAAAATTGACAAGGAGGATATATGAACCAGATAACAATAGAAGAACTAAGCCAGATGCACGGAAAAGCAGGACTGATTATTCAGGGCTGCGGCGGTGATCTAAACGAATGGGTTGATGGAATTAACAACATTCTGACAGAGGAGGGCATCCTGCTAAAAGGGGATAGGTTCCGGGATGTTTCTGCATTTGAGAATGAGGGAGTAGTAAATCTGCTGTTCCACATGGAGGGTGTGCAGCTGGACATTGGGAAACTGGCGATATGGAGATTGCAGACGCATCATAATTTTTATGGAACATGGCTGAGTGATTATCTGGACAATTACATTGGCCGGGAGGATTTAGAGGAAATGGAGGGCGAAAGAGATTGACGATACTGGTAACGATTGCGTTTTTTCTGGCGGTAACAGGCAGCTTTCTTCTGCTGTCGTTATCGCCTTTTTCTTTTTTGGAGGGACTGGCTGCCTATGTTCAGCCGAAGAACCCTACCCTAAAGAGCCGGATTGAAAAAAGCCGGAAGAACAGACAGCCGAGGGGACTGAAGCTGCTGTTTCTGGAAACAAAGGAAACCCTGCGTGTCACGGGAAAATCAGGGAGATTTACTGTGCTGTGCATCCTGTCCATGCTTTTGTTCGTGCTGGGCGTGATGATTGCCCTCACAATGAAAAATGGCTTTCTGGTGCCGGTGCTGGCGGCCGGATTTGCACTGCTCCCCTTTTACTATGTGAAGTTTACGGCAGGGCGGCATAAGAAACAGATCAACACGGAGCTGGAAACGGCCCTTTCCATCATCACGACCAGCTATCTGCGCGGGAAGAATACGATTATCCGTGCGATTGAGGAAAATGCACCCTATCTGAACCCGCCTGTATCAGAGGTGTTCCGAAACTTCCTTTTGCAGGCCAAGCTCATCAACTCCAACCTGAAAGAAGCGCTGGAACAGATGAAACCCTGCATTGACAACGCAGTATTTCACGAATGGGTAGACGCGGTGGTGGCCTGTCAGGATGATTACAACCTGAAATCCACCCTCCCCCCTATTGCTTCAAAACTAAGCGATATGCGCGTGGTGTCTGCGGAGCTGGACTTGCTGCTGTTTGAACCGGTCAAGGAATATATCACCATGATTGTGCTGCTGTTAGGCAGTATCCCGCTGATGTACTTTCTGAATGCGGAATGGTACAGGACACTGATGTTTACACAGTTTGGCAAGGTGCTTCTGGCAGTCAGCGGCGTGGTGCTGTTTGTCTCTATCGCCGCCGTTGCTAGGCACACCAGACCAATTGAATATAAGCGGTAAGGAGGACAATACAAATGCAGAATATGATTTTACTTCTCTTTGCCGTATTCTTTTCGATGGGGATGTATCTGATACTGGCACAGGTATTCAAGGTTCCCACCTACAAAGCTACCAAAGCAGTGCTGGGAGCCGTCAAAAAGAATAAGAAAGCGGCAAAAAATTCAGACGCCATCATCACGGAGCTGGCGGCAAAGCTGGCAAAGATTCTCCCCATGGACGATTACAAGCGGCGTAAGCTGACAGCCACGCTAAAGTCCGCTGAAATTCCCATGACTGCTGAACAATATGTAGCAGAAGCCATGGTAAAGGCGGGATTGGTATTCCTGTGCGCAGTTCCCTGCCTGTTGGTGGTTCCCATTATTGCCCCGGCGTTTGTGATTATCGGGATTGCGGTCTATTTTGGCGAAAGCACCAAGGCGGACAAGAAGATTACAGCCAGACGGGAAGAAATTGAATACGAGCTGCCCCGGTTCGTGGCAACCATTACACAGGAACTGCAGGCCAGCCGTGACGTGCTGTCCATGCTGGAAACCTATCAGCGTAGCGCAGGGAAAGCACTGAAAAATGAACTGGCAATCACGGTGGCCGATATGCGCACCGGCAACTTTGAGGGTGCGCTGACCCGGTTTGAGGCCAGAGTATCCAGCGCACAGCTTTCTGATGTGGTGCGGGGGCTGATTGGTGTCCTGCGTGGGGATGACGGCGTGGCGTTTTTCCGTATGCTGTCCCATGATATGAAGCAGTTGGAACTTCAGCGGCTGAAAAAGCTGGCGCTGGAAAGGCCACCTAAAATCCGGAAATACTCATTTCTGCTCCTTGCCTGTATGCTATTGCTGTTTATGGGTGTAATGGGCTATCAGATCCTTGGCACAATGTCGGGGATTTTCTAAGGAGGGAGGCTTATGCTTTGTAAGATACTGAGATCCAAACGGGGCGAGGGCTATACTGACGTGGCAATCGGGCTTTTATGTCTGATGTTGGTGGTTGCCCTGGCCGTTAGCTTTCTGCCGGTCTTTACCGCCAAACAGCAGCTTGATATTTTCGCCACAGAGATTGTGAGGCAGGCTGAAATTGTGGGAAGCACCAATGTGTCCTCCCGTATCAGCGATATGAAAGCGGAAACCGGCCTTGACCCGGATATACGTTGGGACTGTGATTATTACAGCGGGAAAAAGGTACAGTTAAATGGTGACATCGAGGTGACGCTGACAGAAACCGTAGACATCGGTTTTTTTGTCTTTGGTTCTTTCCCAATTGAAATCAGAGCCAAGGCAACTGGAAAATCCGAAGTCTACTATAAGTGAGGGGGAGTTTATGCGCATTAGAAATGTCCTGCGAAATAAAAAAGGAGAGGCTGCCGTGCTGACGGTTGCCCTGATTTTAGGGCTGCTGTTATTGCTGTGTGCCATGGCTGAATTTTTCCGGTTGGCGGTCATTGTGCAAGGGGTCCGTGACGGACTCCAGCAGTCAATTATTACAGTAGCAACTACCAACTATGACGAAACCTATAACGGTCTGAGGGAAGGGTATTCCGGGGGCTATATGCTGTCCGGCGATGAGTGGCAGGAAAATCTTGACTATGACTATGTGCTGATCCGGCTCAGTAATCTGCTGGGTGCCGACAGACGCGGGTCCACATTGATAAAAGGGCAGCCAGAAGGTTATGAATATCGGTTGTCGGGACTTAATGTGGAAATCATCAATGCACCACTGACACCGGGCAACACAAAGAAAAATTTTGAAGCGGACGCCCGGATTACCATTGAAATCCCGTTGTCTTTTGGCTGGGATATGGTACCACCGCTTAAAATGGAAATACGGACAAGGGCGGCCTATATGCCCAAATTCTGAGGAAATTCTAAGGCTTTTGGAAAATGTCTGGACGCGCAGGCAGATTCCCCTTATAATGGAGTCGGGTAGAGAATTTGGGTAAATAGGGCTGAACCATTCATCCAATCAATGAAAGTGAGGTCCACTATGAAAAATGAATATAACATGAAGAAACGCATTACCATTACTGTTCTTTCCGTTACTGCGGTCTGCCTTGCGGGCGGCCTGTTCTGGTACATGGGGACACTGGGGAATACCCAGCCACCTGCAGTACAGACTGAGAGCCAGCCGGAGCCAACTGTTACCGTACCGGAAATCGCGCCGGAATCCATGGGGGAGGCAGGTACAGTAGAGGAAACAATACACGAGACGGAAACTACAACCGCCCCGGAAACTTCAGTTGCGCCGGAAATAGCAGCAGAGTCGAAGCCAGAATCCACCAGCGTGGCACCCACGGTGATTCAAGATGTAAAAACAAAACCATCAGCGGGTAAAACCAAAACACCGGACGAGGCAACACCTCCGGCAGAACCGCCCAAGGAGGAAAGTAACAGCGCAGCTCCAGTTGAAAACCCGGATTCAAACGGGCAGTGCCAGCCGGAGCATACACCCCAGCCGGAAGCAGGCCAACCCCAAGGCGGGGAAACGAATTCAAACGGCGCAGTCTATGTACCGGGATTCGGCTACGTGGAAAATTCAGGTCCCGTAACAGGAGAAACCGTGGATTCAGGCGGCGACTGGAATAAACAGATTGGAACGATGCAGTAACAAGAGACAGGAGTATCAGGAACGCAGATCGCAACAGGTCTGCGTTTCTTTTTTTGGAGGAATGGAATGAAATTTTGTAAAAAAATAGCAGTTTTCCTGCTTTGCCTTATATTGCTGCCTGCTCAGATTGCTTATGCTGATGGTTCCGGTAATGTAGACGGAGGAGGCGGAAGTTTGAATCATGGGAAGGAAGGATATAACTGGCCGGATATTGGATATGACGGAGTTCGGGTAACGGTGGTGGATGCGCAGAGCGGACAGAAAGTCAGTGTACCGATGGATTTTACCAATAAGAATGTGTCGTCACTTTCAGCCGATGTCTGCCACTTTGGAAATACCAGCAAGCTGGATTATAGGAGCGGGGCGGTCTTGTCCCCTCAGATTGGAAATTACAGCTATTATAATCCGGTCAATCCGATTCCGCAGATTATATCAGGGAACAGCAAGAAAGCGAGTATTGAGGCAATCCGTGCGTATTTTTGTTCAGAGGCGGCCGCGGTAATGGTTTCAGAAAAGTCAGGAATCCCCTATGATGAAATAGCAGAGGGAAAATACAAGCTGGTCATAGAGCCTGTCATTTATCTGATTTACCAGCACGTCTATTTTGCCATGACCACCACAGAGGCTGGCCTTTATAATCAATTGACCGGGGGCGATCTGGGTTCCCATTTTCCAACCGTGGTCATGAAAAACCATGCACTGGCACTTTTTTTAGAGAGGGCTGATTTGGGATTTGCCGCATGGACAGGCCCGACTACCAGCGCCAGAACCACGGAACAGATGATTTCTGTTTTAGGAATTGGGATTATCAGTTACAAAGGTACGCCGCCTACCGAGGCAGAATTTGATAAGGAATACCGTGTGGACACGGACGTGATTGTGTCGGTCATGCTGACGGCTGGTTCCCAAAAGACACCAGATCATCCTGCTTATGCACGGTTCACGATTGATGGAAGGACATATACCCATGAAAATATCTATATACCGGAAGGCGGCTCACAGCTTGCATGGATAAAGTGGAGAACACCGGACAGACCTGGGACTGTTACCATCCATATCAGCAGTAATTGTAATATCAGTGTCAATCAGATTGAGGCAAACATTGTGGATATGAATGAAAATCCGCCGCCAGACCCGCAGGCCAATGACCGTAATGACGGCTATTCCATTCCGGCGAAACCGTCCAAGCAGAATGTAACCAGCCTGACATGGGGGGAATGGGACTGCTGGTGGCACGAGTATTGGGTGTGGCACAGTGGAGATGATGACGATGACGGTTATTACTGTGATCATGGGTGGTGGGAGTACCAATGGATTCCGTATTCTGCCAGCCTGACAGCGATATTCAAGACCCAGCCGGATGAAAAATCGCCCACTGCATCCGGCAGGCAGATGAAAAGCGGCTATGGGCTGAATGCCAGCGTGTCGGCGCAGGTGCGCTCCAACGCTCCAAGCAGCCAGATTACCGGACTTCAGAACGCAGTGGCGTACTTCCCCGAATTTAACTATACAACTTACTGGCGGCTGTTGAAACGCCTGAACACAGGACTTTCCAGTAGCTTTGAATTTCAGAAAAACAAGTACAGCACCTACGGCCGTCCATCTCATTTTTCACCGGTGTGGTTCCCTGACGGGCGCTATACTACCTATGTGGAATGTATTGACACATGGACACCCGCCGGTATGCTGCAAATCAACCTGACCGATGACCTGACGATCCGAGGATCAGTTTTTGACGATTGGCACATCGGCCCAACAAGATAGGGGCG
>OATI01001254.1_pt1 | contig 11766 bp, 9 predicted proteins | sample 1494981 | NCBI WGS metagenome assembly OATI01 (sample SAMEA2579952, study PRJEB22360) | human gut metagenome
CGTCGGCGCGCCTCCCACGACGGGTTGCCCCCGGCCGACCCCGCCACCGTGACCGGAAGGATCTCCGGCGAGAACCATCCGTTCGTCGAACATTTCAAGTTCGTCAAGCAGTTCGAGGACGAGAACACCGTGGCCCGCCAGACCATGCCCTCCCCCGCGCAGACCCGCTTCGTGCTCACCGGCAACGCGGCCGCCTACCCGTATGACGAGTTCTACAAGAACGACGACGAGCTGACCGCCGACATCGTCGCCGCCTACCGCCAGGTCATCGCCGACCTGTATGCCGCCGGCTGCCGCAACGTGCAGTTCGACGACTGCACCTGGACCCGCCTGTGCGATGCGAGCGTACGCGAACGTCTCGGCTGGAGCGACGAGGACGCGCTACGCCTGCAGCAGGAGAACCTCGACGTCATCAACGCCGTGATCGCCGACCAGCCGGACGACCTGGTCATCAACACCCACGTGTGCCGCGGCAACTTCCACTCCACCTGGCTTTCCTCCGGAGGCTACGCGCCGGTCGCGGCCAAACTGTTCGGCGAGGAGAACGTGGACGCCTACTACCTCGAGTTCGACGACGACCGTTCCGGCGATTTCGCGCCGCTCGCCGAAGTCTCCGGCGACAAGAAGGTCGTGCTCGGCCTGATCACCTCCAAGAAGCCCGACCTTGAGGATCCGGACACCATCAAGGCCCGCATCCAGGAAGCCGCCCAGTACATTCCGCTCGACCGCCTGTGCCTGTCCACCCAGTGCGGCTTCGCCTCCACCCAGGAAGGCAACAAGCTCACCGAAGACCAGCAGTGGGCCAAGATCGCACTCGTCCAATCCATCGCCAAGGACGTGTGGGGCGAGTAAACACAGCACGCCATCCACAATCAGCTATAAGGAAGGGCTATCCGTCTTGTTCGGCGGATAGCCCTTTGTTTGTTTGCCGGCGTTTTTAACGGGCAGGTCAGCCCTTCACAGCCTCATCGATGCAACGAATCGCGTTCAACGTACGCGGATAGCCGATATACGGCATGCACTGCGAGACCACCGCGATTAGAAACGCCTTCTCATTGCCGACGACCATATTCGCCTTGGCATGCGCCGTAAGCTGCGGTTCGCAACCACCCTGCGCGGCCAGGAAACACAACGTGACCATTTCGCGCTCGCGGGTGTCGAGTCCGCCGCGAGTGTAGTAGTCGCCGAAGCAGTTGTCGGCCAGCCACTTGTTGATGTGCCGGGTCTCCTCCGGTCCGGATTGCGCGAATCCGCGCATGTTCTCGCCGAAGATCTCGACCTGCTTGTCCTCTCCGGCCTGCGCGCGGGTCTCCGACGTGGTCGTGCCCTGCGGCTCCAGCGGCAGATGCACGTTCGCGGCTCCAAGGAAAACGTTGAGCTTCTTCAGGAACGGCAGGGTTCTCCCGAATCCGCAGTATGCGGTGGCTTGGTAGATCATCTCCTTGATGGCCACGGACGTCAGTCCTGTCTCGTAGGCGACCGGCAGCATCATTTCGAACGCGTCGAGACCCTGGCAGCCGACCAGAGCCGCGAGGATCGCCAGGGAGCGGGTCTGGTCGTCCAGATCGGGATGGTTCGCGCCCGGCTCGTTCACCACTTCCCCGTAAGCGAAGTCGGAAAACAGCTTGACATATTCCGGATCGGTCTGCGACAGCGTCCTGTCGTTGTTCCAGAACGCGTTCATCTTCCTATGCAGTTCCTCGAACATGGCTTCCTTTCCGTTCGATGTCTTCGCGCCGCATGCCGCGTTCATTCTATCGTCGGAAATGTTGCGTGCGGATAGCGGCCATCGTCGTCTGAATGTTCAGCGTGCGATCGCGCCCTTGCCGGGCTGTTTCTTGACGTTTTCGATGACGTCTTTGTTTTCCTCGAGAATTCGGTTGGCCTCATCCTCGTGTCCTTCGGCGATGGCGCGCCAATAGAGCGATTTGAGCGACACGTACGCCTGCTGGATGCGCAGGGCCTCGGCTTTCGCGGCCAGACGCAGCGATTGCGCGTCGAGTAGTTCGATCTGCCGTCGGGCGCCTTCCGGACCGTCGAAACGGTTCTTCAGGTATTCGCGCATCGATTCAAGCGGCATGCCCGTCGCCGCCAGGCATGCGATGGTGGTCAGCGATTCGATGTCCTTGTCCGAATAGACTCGGTGGCCTGAACTCGGATCGCGGGCGATCGGATCGATGATGCCGATCTGCTCGTAATAACGCAACGTCGATTCGGGCAGTCCGGAAATCATGGACGCCTCACGGATCGAATGCCAGGTGGTCGTCGTATTGCTCATACCCCGCACTCTAAAAACTTAAAGTGCTCGAAGTCCATATTCCGGCGTGTCGTATTGGTCCGACGTCAAACGGCATTGAGCGGGCAATGGAAGAGCCGGTATCCGAAAAGTGGATCTGTCGCACGACTCCATTTTCATGTCCTTTTCGGCAATCGTGCGGCTTTTTCGTCCGTCTGTATGGGAACCGACGGACGAAAAAGCCCACGCATGCTCAGGCGGCGGTGATCAGCTCCGAGGAATCCATGTCGAAATCGGCCATCGCGTAGGAGCGGATGGCGGGATCATCATACGTGTTCATGTAGTACGTGTTGGTCTTGGACGAATATCCGCTGGTGAACAGCGTGCGTTCGAACTGGCCGTTGCCCATCTTCGCCATGCCGTCAACCATCTGCACGGAACCAAGGGTGTGGAACAGGCGAGACACGTTGGCCGCCTCGCCTTCCTGCTGTGGATAATGCGTGTTGGCATAAGCCACACGCACGAAACGCGACGGGGAGCTCACATCGCCCGGAATGCCATGCATGCTCACACCCGCGCCCCAAGCGGACAGGGACGCCTTGCCCCACGTGGCCGGCTCGGCCATCTCGTTGCCGACGCACATGTAGTTGCGCAGATTCTCCATATGGAAGCCAAACGTCGGCTGGTTGGTCAGCACGTCTACGTCGTCATGGTGCACATGCATGCCGTCCGCCATCTGTTCGACGACGATGCTGCGCTCGCTGTCGCCGATGATCCAATGCAGCAGCGACTCCTGCTGGCCGGGCACGATCTGGGAGACGAGGGTCACGTTCTTCAACGCCTCCTCGACTTCGTCGACGGAATCGAAATTGCGTGCCACCCACAGCGGGAATTCGAAGGTCGCGACGTTGTCGGTGCCTTCGACCGGCTCATGCACGAACTCCGCGTAGCCGGGGAAATTCAATCCCGCGATGGCCAGACCATGCTCGTTGGCGCAGTCGAAATACATCGGACGGTCGGCCATGACCACGCCCACGCCGATCACCGCGTTCGGCGTGGCTTTGCCGCTCGCGCCGAACACGTTGTCGTAGTGGTAGCCGCGTGGAGTGGCCAGGATGCTTTCGCCGTATGAGAAGCTCCAGTCGAGGTTGCGGCCGAAATACATGTTTCCCTCTTCGTCGGAGAAACGAACGCCAGTGCACATGATGGACTTCCTTCCTTTGTTTGATTGACCCGGTGCGTTCATCATACGCATGGACGGCTGGACGAACCACGGCTTCCGCCGACGGATAAACATGAAGGGTGGCCAAAAATGCCAAGAGTCGTTGAAAATGAAAAAAATCCCCTTGTTTCCAAGGGGATTTTTCGAATGGCTCCTGCGACTGGGCTTGAACCAGTGACCGTCCGATTAACAGTCGGATGCTCTGCCAACTGAGCTACGCAGGAATGCGCTGTGCACAAGACATGAATCATACGCGGTAAAACGCAAAATGCAAATCCCGCGCGTGTCTCCCCTGCTGCGGCGGGACTACCGTCACATGCTGATCTTCGTCAACGGCATGGCGGAATCGATTGCGAAATCCGGTTCGGACGGTTTCACGCCGCTCTCCACCAGGTTCACGCCCAGCATGGCCACCATAGCGCCATTATCGGTGCACAGTTTGATTTGCGGGATACGCACTTCGACGCCATGCTTGGCTCCGACCTCCAACAGTTTGGCGCGCAGTTGGGAGTTCGCGGAGAAGCCGCCGCCAACGATCAGGGTCTTCGAACCGTACTGCTCGCAACCGCGCATCGCCTTCCTGGCGAGCACCGTCGCGACGGAATCGGCCAGCGACGCGCACACGTCGTCGATGGGAATCTCATTGCCTTCCGCCTGCTGCTGTTCGATCCAACGCGCCACGGCCGTCTTCACGCCGGAGAAACTGAAATCGTACGGATGCTGCTGCCCCGCCTTGCCTTGTGTAAGGCCCTGAGGCACTTTGATGGCATGTGGGTTGCCCAGCTGCGCGTGACGGTCGATGTGTGGGCCGCCGGGATACGGGAAACCAAGCAGACGCGCCACCTTGTCGAAGCATTCGCCGGCAGCGTCGTCGAGCGTGGTGCCGACCACGTCGATATGCCGCGCCACGTCTTCGACATGCAGCAGCGAAGTGTGCCCGCCCGACACAATCAACGCAAGCGTGTCCTTGGGGAACGGTCCGAACTGCAGCTGCGTCACCGCGATATGTCCGATGACGTGGTTGATGCCGTAGATCGGCTTGTTCGCGGCCCATGCCAACGATTTCGCGCCGGACACGCCGACCGCGAGACAGCCGGCGAGGCCGGGTCCCGCGGATACGGCGATCGCGTCGACGTCGGACAGCGTCATGTTCGCGTCGGCCAGAGCTTTGGAGACGCATGGCACGAACGCTTCGGCGTGCGCGCGAGAGGCGATTTCGGGAATCACGCCGCCGTAGCGGGCGTGCTCGTCCATGGAGGACGCGACCACATTGGAAATGAGGGTGCGTCCCTGTACCACGGCCGCCGCCGTTTCGTCACAGGTCGATTCGATGCCGAGTACGATTGGTTCGCTCATTGCTGCTCCGTTGTGTGTGTTGCTGAAGTGTGCTCTGTATCCGCTGTTGCGCTGAAGCCGACGACGCGCGGCTCCAAGTCGAGGCTCATGGTGTACGCGTCGATGCCTTCTGGCTGGTAGTAGCGTTTGCGCAATCCCATCCGCGTGAAGCCGAACCTTTCGTACAACGCCAATGCCGGCACGTTGTCGACTCGGACTTCCAGAAGCATGCGTTTGGCGCCCTGCCGACGCGCCGAGACGATCAGTGTTTCGAGAAGCGCCGCCGCTATCCCCTGCCGTTGGTATGGTCTGCCGACGCCGATCGTCATGATCTCCGCGTCGTCGCCGTCGTACCAGTAGCCTGCGTAGCCTCGGACGACGGGATCCGCCGTCTGTACGGCATCGCCTTCAATGTCGAGCAGATACGTGCGTGCCGGAGCGTGGAATTCCTGCCGTACGGACTGTTCGCTCCACGCGCCGCGGCCGAACAGGTCCTTTTCCAATGCGGCGATCTGTCCGACGGCGGTGTCTTCCGGAATCTGGGAATGGTCGACGATCATGGGCGTGCCGTCACTCCGTTCGTTCGGCGCCGGCATGGTTGAGCACATGCTTGAGCGGGTTGGGCACTGACACGTCCGGACGACGCAGATATAACGGTTCGACGGGGGTCGGTTCTGCCAACGCCTGTTCGCTGGTGGTGAAGGCCGCGAATCGCGCCAATCCTTCCGCGCCTTCGTCGAGCAGAGCATGGTCGTCGACTTCGCCGAGGGAGGCAATCGCATTCCACGACTGCGCGTATTTGACCGCACCATGGCCGATGACGTCGACGACGTACGGCTTGCCCGTGTCGGCGAGCTTCGTAAGAACGTCATTGACGCGCATCGTGATGGAATCCGGATAGTCGATGTCCATGTCGATCAACGTTATGGGCGATTGTCCGACGCCGTCCGCAACGGTGCCGCCGTCATACAGCGCGAAATACAGTTGCCGGCGACGCGCGTCGTTGACGGCAAGCGTCAGATGGCGGCGATCGTCCGTAGCTTGAGTATGTGCCAGGCATTGCGGCGCGAGCACGTCCTGTCCGACCAGTTGCGCGCCTGTGGCGAAGGCCAATGCCTTGGCCGCGACGATGCCGGCGCGCAGGCCGGTGAATGGCGCCGGTCCGACGCCGACGACGATGCGGGTGATGTCCGACGCCTGCAATCCGGCCTGTTCGACGGCTTGCGCGATGTTCACCTGCAGTTTCTCGACATGGGTGCGCGAATCCGTTTCGACGATGGGTTCATGTCCGACCACGCCTACGGTCGAACCATATGAGGTGTCAATCACCAGTGTCTGCATATGCTTGAAAACTCCTTGTGCCAAACTGCCAACCACTGTACAACCGGCGCTGGAAGCCACGGAATGCGGTGCGGTCGGCCACGTCGGATGCGTCTTAGACAGGGTCAGCGTTTTCCCGCGGTGAAATCGAACGAATCCCAGGCAGCGCCCACCGGCACCAACGTCACCGTGCGTGCGCCCGCGCTGGTCAGCTCGCCGTCCGCGTCCACGGCGGGCGCGTCAAGCGGACGGTCGATGTGTATTTCAAGCCGTTCCGGAGCCAATGCGGCGGCCATCTGCTCGCCCCATTCCATCAGGATGACGGTATGCTCGCCCGGATCCTCCAATTCCTCGTCCAAGCCGAGCGATTCCAATTCGTCCAATAGCCGTCCGACCGTGTCCTGTCCGGGCGCGTAGGCGTTGCCGCCGAGCCTGTAGGCGTCGACATGCACCAGATGCGCCGGCGAACCGTCCGCGAACCGTCCCTCAAGCTCGCGTGCGATGGTGAAGGTCGGCGAGACGATGGGCTCTCCGATGCCAAGTCCCGCGCCGAACCCTTGCGCGAACGTGGTCTTGCCGGCGCCAAGCGGACCGGACAGCAACAGCACGTCGCCTCCACGGGCAAGCTTCGCCAAACGCTCCCCCAACGCCTGCATGTCCTCGCCGGTGACGGCTGTGATGGTAATGGTGTTGCTCATGCGGCACGTCCTTTGCGGCTGATCAGTTCGATGGACCGTTCCAAAGCATAGACCGGGTCCGAGCCATTGGTTTTGCTTTGCTCGTCGGCCCATGCGAGCATCTGGATGCATGCGCTCATGCCGCTTGACGTCCATCCGGACAGTTGCCGGGTCGCGTTCTTCAACACCCAGGGGTTCGTTTTCGCCTCGGCCGTGGAAATGGTGCCCGCACGCACCGCCGACGCCTTCGCCATCGTCCGCAGCTTCATGGCCAGCGCGCCGATAAGCGCGATCGGAGCGGTGCCCTGTTCCACGGACGATCGCATGGCGATGATCGCGTCCGCCGTACGTCCCGACAACGCGAGGTCGGCGACACGGAAGCCATCCACCTGCGGATTGGAGGTGAGATATTGGTTGACGCGGTCGAGCGTCATGGGATTGTCGTCGAAATCGAAGCATAACTGGCCGACCATGGCCGCAAGCTCGCCGGTCCTATCCCCCAACACGGCCACGAGTTGCTGCGCGGCCATCGGCTCGACGCGGCGTTTGCGCCGTTCGAAGCATTGCATGACGAAGTTGAGTTTGGCCTCGGGCTTCTTCAGGTCGGCGACAGCGTCCTTGTACGCTCCGGCCTTGGTGAGCTGCTCCACCAGACGTTTGCCTTTCACACCGCCCTCATGCTGGCAGATGACGATGCACGCGTCCGCCGGCTCCTTGCATGCCTGTCTGCAGTAAGAGACCATGGCGTCGCCCAGTTTTTCGTCCGCGTTCTGCAGGTTGGTGACGATGACGATGGCGCGATCCGCAAGCAATGATGGGCTTACCGCCTCGTCGAAGGCGTAATGGTCGGCGTTTGCCGCGTCGAGTTCGATGGTTTCCGCGTCGGGATACCGGCGTTGCGCCTCGTGTTTGAGGTCGCGCACCGTCTGGTCGTTCAGGTACGAGTCGCCTCCGTACACGAGGTGGAAGGGCGTGGTGGCTGCGGATGGTTTCGGCATACCATTCAATCTCGCTGTATCGGTGGACAAAACCGGCATGGCCTATTCCTCCCATTGCAGTTCGCGCAATGCCTTCCGAGTACGTTCCATCCACATGCGCAGCCGTTCCACAGGGTTGGCTATCAGACGTTTTCCGGGCAGATCGGGTTCCTGGACCATCATGCGTCCGAACAGCCGGTGCGTCATGATCGCGGCGGCCGCGCAGGCGGCTTCCACCACGCAGACGAGGACCGCTCCCCCGACGCCTCCGGCCCACGGTATCGTGGCCTGGCTGCCGGAACCCAGTTCAAGGGCGGTCAGTTCCATGACCGCGGTGCCCCAGGAGGCCGCACGGGCCAGTTGCAGGCCGAGCCACGGAATCAGCCATGAGACGGCAAGACTGGCCAGGCCGGCCAATGTGGCGAAACCCACGAACGGCGCCACCATCAGATTCGCCGGTATGGAGAACACCGGCAGTTCCGGTTCGATGAGCACCTGGATCGGCAGGGTGAACACTTGCGCCGCTATGGTCATGGACAGAGCCTCGGCCACGAACCGTGGCAGGACCGGTTCCATCCATGCGTTGAGGGTGTCGGCGAACAGCACGATGCCGAGCACCGCGGCGCAGGACAGGGCGAATCCGAAGCTTTGCGACATGTGCGGGCATGCCATCAGCATAGCCAATGTGGTCCAGCTCAACGACGCCATCGCCTGGCCTCGTCTGCCGATGAACAGGCATGCCGCGCCGGACAATCCCATCAAAAGCGCGCGGGATACCGAATCCGACGGAAACACGCATGCCGACAGCATGATGTACGACATGGCGACCAGCAGTGCGGTGAATCGTCGCGGCAGAAGGAAGAACGAGCAGACGGAACGCACCAATGCGGCGGTCACGGCCAGATGGCCGCCGCTGACCGCCATGAGATGCACGATTCCGGACCTTTGGAACGCGTCCTCCACCTGTGCGGCGTATGTGGAATCGATGTCGGTGCCATCGCCCTCGGCCGGCACGTAGTCCTGTCCGAGAACACCCAATGTCAGTCCGGGGACGAGCACTTTCCCTTGGTCGGAAAGACGCGCGGTTTGGACGAAGAACGCCTCCTGCATCATGCCGATGGCGCGCATCGGCAGGTTTGGCCATCTGGCGTTTGGCGGCCTGACTTGTTCGACTGTCGTGACATCGGTCAGCCACAACGGCATGGCACCGTATCGCGCTTCGGAGATGCGACCCGCGATCTTGTAGGTGCCGTCCTGTTTGAGTTTGCCGCATTCAGGCCGGTCCGCGTATATACGCGCTCGTGCCGAACTGGTTTGCCGTACGCCGTCGATGGTGACCGATGTGATGCGCGCGTCGGCACGGCAGTCGTTCGACCGTCTGTCGGAGATGACGGTCGGCGAGGTGGCGCGCGCCGTGACGACGACGGAACCGTCGCCTTCCGCGGCCGCCCGAGAAGCCGGGTCGCGCCATTGCAGCAAATCATAGGTCAACGCGCTTGCCGCGCAAACCATCGCAGCGATCGCGCAGACCGTGACGCTCGCATGCCAGAGCGTTATCCGTCGTCGAACGGACGCCGGCAATCGTGGGAAGGGCAGTCCCGCCAGGACCGCCAGCGGTATCATGCAGGCGAGAACGGCCGGCAAAGCGCCGAGCATGCCGTCATGCGACATGCAATATGCGAAGCCGGCGTGCGCGGCCAGACTGGCCGCCCAACCGCATATTGCGGCCGGCAGCAGTCTCCAGTCTCGGCTCCCGCGCTCCCTGGTCAGCCAATCGCGTGTGCCCGTCATCTCACGCACACTTGGTCACGGAACTTCGCCAGAGTCTTCGAACCGATGCCCTTGACTTCCAGAAGCTGGTCGACGTTGTCGAACCGTCCTATCTGCGTTCGATAGTCAAGGATGCGCTGCGCGGTGACCGGTCCGACGCCTTTGAGGGTCTGCAATTCGCCTAGGTCTGCGGTGTTGAGGTCAAGCTGGTTCGATTGCTGCGCTCCGTCTTGCCCGTCATGGCTGTCCGGTGTGGACGCGTCCTGCGTCGGCCCGTTTTCTTGCGGTGCCGGCGTTTGTTCCGTTTGCGGGGCCTGTTGCGGCTGCTGTTGGGCCTGTGAGCGTATCTGCGACCGTGAATGCTGCAGTTCGCTGTAGTGGATCGTCTGTTGGACGAGCATGGTCAGGCTCGCGCACAGCGCGCACGACAAAGTGAGGATCGCCATGAGCGCGTGGAACGGGCGGAACGCCAATCGTGGCCTGTCGCGTTTCGGCCGCTCCCCCTCGTCGGGTTTGTCCGTCGGCCGGACGCCGGCGAGCTCCGCCAATGTCGGTTTCGCGTCATGCGTCTTCCGCTGCGGCATCGGTCGTGCGGGTTCGTGTGATGCGGACGGTTCGTCCGATTGCGCCTCCATGGCCGTAAGGCTGTTGGGTCGGGACGGTTTTTCGGGCATGCCCAATCCCCGCAGCCGCTTCGTGGCGGCCGGCATGCCAGTGCCGCCGTCCGCCGTGTGGATGGCACGGATGGGGTGAGTGCCGCGAAATGCAAATATGCCCATGCATCCAACATTGGAGGATGCATGGGCATACTGTCCAGCCGAAACGGCTCCTGTGGTCGGAGAACGCGGGTTATCCACATTCCTGGCGTGTCGCCATGGTGCGGAAGAACCCGCGTCCTCTTATGCGGGCCGTCTCGTCAGAAGATCATTCCGCGGGAACGATGGAGACGATCTTCGGAGCCTTGACGATGACCTTGCGTGGCTCCTTGCCGCCCAGTCGGTCGGCGACGGCTTCGAGCGCCATCTTCTCCAGCTCCTTCGGATCGATGTCCGGGGAGACCTCGAGCTTGGCGCGCACTTTGCCCTTGATCTGCACGACCGCGGTGACGGAATCCTGTCCGACGTAACGTTCGTCGGCCTTCGGCCAGTCGGCGTGCGCCAGGGATTCGGTGTGGCCGAGCTTGCTCCACAGTTCCTCGCAGATGTGCGGGGCGATCGGAGAGAGCATCAGGATCAGCGGTTCGACGGCGGCGCGCGGCACGGCATCGAGGCTGGTCAGATGGTTGTTGAGCACGATGAGCTTGGCGATGGCCGTGTTCGGACGCATGGCCTCCATCTCGACGGTCACGTCGGCGATCGTGTTGTTAAGCAGCTTCAGCGTCTTCGTGTCAAGCTCGCCGTCGGTGACGCGCACCTCGCCGGTGGTCTCGTCGATGACGTTACGCCACAGGCGCTGCAGGAAACGCATGGAGCCGACCACGTTGCGGGTGTTCCATGGACGGGATTCGGCCAGCGGGCCCATGCCCATCTCGTACAGGCGGAAGGTGTCCGCGCCGTAGTTCTCATACATGTCGTCAGGCGTGATGATGTTCTTCAGGCTCTTGCCCATCTTGCCGAACTCGCGGTTGGCATGCTGGCCGTTCCATGTGAACGTCGGCTCGCCGTTGGCGTCGGCGGGACCTTCCACCACTTCGGCGGCCGGCACGTACTGGCCGCGGTCGTCGGTGTAGGCGTATGCCTGGATCATGCCCTGGTTGAACAGCTTGTGGAACGGTTCCATGGAGTCGACGTAGCCGAGGTCGAACAGCACCTTGTGCCAGAAGCGGGAGTACAGCAGGTGCAGCACGGCGTGTTCGACGCCGCCAATGTACAGGTCCACGCCGCCGGACTTGCCGGCGGTCTTGTTGTGGTCCGGACCCATCCAGTAGTCGAACTCGTCCTTCTCCACCATGTGCTTGGTGTCGGTCGGGTCGATGTAACGCATGTAGTACCAGCAGGAGCCGGCCCAGTTCGGCATGGTGTTGGTGTCGCGGTAGTAGGTCTTCTTGCCGTCGCCCAGGTCGAGCTCGACCTTGACCCAGTCCTCGTTGCGGCTCAGCGGAGCCTCCGGGTTGGATTCGGCGTCCTCCGGGTCGAAGGTCTTCGGACTGTAGTCCGGCACGTCCGGCAGGTTGATCGGCAGCTGCTCGTCGGGAAGCAGGTGCGGGGTGCCGTCCTCGCCGTAGACGAT
>OATI01001272.1_pt1 | contig 11609 bp, 9 predicted proteins | sample 1494981 | NCBI WGS metagenome assembly OATI01 (sample SAMEA2579952, study PRJEB22360) | human gut metagenome
AACTGGCTCTTCAAGTAAGAAACGCATCTACAGAAGGAGAGAATACAGCTGAAAGGATTGGGCGCATATTTATCGGGATTCTAGAAAACATGGATAATTCCGATTTAGAAAAGCTCACCAAATACTTTTTGCGCAAAGACAAGGAGGATTCTACAAATTTTCTTTTATCATTATTGGGCGGAACTGTCATTAAGAAATACGCCAAGTTCGGTGATTTCGTTACTGGTGTATTAGGTGGATACATAGACGAAAAGGGCAATCTTGAAATGGAAAGCGGTGTATTTCGTAAGCGTTTGTTTGTTCCTGAAATAGCTTATAACCGTACAACCTATTTCAAAGGACGTATGGTAAACTCCCCCGGTGGTGGTTGTACCGTATTGTCATACGTGGATAACGGCGATGGAACCTACACCATCACTCCCGATCTGACGGATGCGGACGGATTGAGCCAGTTTGTTGATGACATCCTTACCACCTATTTTGTGACTAAAAATAGCGAAGGCAAGCTGAACGGCTTTGAAGAAATGAAATTCCGGGTGACTGCCGCAGATTATACAGCCAAGAAGTTTACTGTCATTCCCCGTCCGGGGCATTCTGACTGGAAACCTGCCGAGCAGATGGTATTGGCACAAACAGGTAACTTTACGGACCCGGAACGTCAGACTTATATACTTATTGATTCAGTCAACGGAAATAACTGTATTACATTCTTTGACAATGCCAACACTTGGGACCCGGAGCCGGCACAGATGAAGAGCTGGTTCGGCAAGAAGAAGGGTATGACTGTAGCCGGTATTAATGCGGACAGTTACTCAGCCGTTCTTCAGAACATCATCATGACCGGGCTTATCTTTCAAGTTGATGAGATCACCGGACAGACAGTTCGTGTACCCTTGGACAAGGGTGAATGGGTTTCAGGTAAGTACGCCTACTATGACCGGGTGTCACATAACGGGGCTTTGTGGTTGTGTGTTGATGATAATGGAACAACAACAGAACCGTCAGATGATAATCCGGCATGGCTGAAACAAGTGGCGGAAGGGCAAAAAGGTGATCCGGGATTGTCCGTAGTAGGTGGCGGTCATTGGGAATCCTCCAAAACCCCGTACAAAGCCAATACAATGGTCACTCTTGCCAACTGTGTCTTTTTATCCAAGGTGAAGACATCCAATCCTCCCATCAGGATCGCAAGGTTCAGGAATGGCAGTTATCGTCGCAAAAAGGATAGCGGTTATATCCTTGCCGGGAAGTCAGCCGACTGGACCGTGCATGAAGATTGGGAGATACTGCTGGACGGTCGTGAACTTAAAGGTGAGAGCATCACCTTTCTAGGTGAGTTCGCATCCCATCCGTCCAATCCCAAGGAGGGTGACAGCTACCGAAATACGGCTGACCATTGTACTTACATATACCGGAATGGTTTGTGGATGGTCATGGTCAAAGACGGGACTGACGGTAAGGACGGCAAAGGTTACGAGTGGATCTACACCCGTACCAACATCATCGGCCTTACCCCTGACAAGCCGGATTCGAAGCAGCAGGATGATTATATACCGGAAGGCTGGACAGATGATTTTCTTGGCGTGGATGCAGACCATCAGGTGGAATGGGCGTGCAAACGTGTGAAGCGTGATGGAGTATGGAGTGAATGGAGCACTCCGGCCCCTGTGCACCGTTGGAGTAAGGACGGGGAGTCGAATATCATGGCCGACCTTGACAATGAGATGGTGAGCGTCGCTCTTACCAGTACCGGTGTTACTACTTCCGCACAGTCATGGACTACCCATGTATTCATGTGGTACGGTACCGAGAAACTCACCCTTGAGACTTTAACAGTCAGCACGCCTGCCGGTTTCACGGCAAGCACAAGCAAGGCCACCGGAGCGGTGGCGATATCCGTCGCTGCCGGAAAGTCGGTTCCGGAACAGAATACGGTCACCATCACACTGGCTGCAATGAAGAACGGGCAGCTCTATACCCGTGAACTGACTTTCAAGATAACCGGTGTCCGTGGCGGGGCGGACGGTTCCGATGCGGTAATTTATAGCCTTGTCACTTCGGCCACGATGGTCAGCAAGAACAAGAACGGCGGTTACAGTGTAGCTTCGGTATCCTGTCGGCGTATGAAAACAGTCGGTGCGGTCACTACGGCCACAACGGACGGGGAGTTGAAGTACAGTCGTGACGGTGCGGCCGAGGTTCCCATCGGTGATGGTGTCGGGGTGGCTTCCGGTAATTTTACCAGTAGCTTGAAGTTCGTGTTCTACGTGAACGGTCAGGCGGTTGATGTCGAAACTGTCCCGATGGTTGTGGACGGCAGTGACGGAAAGGATGGTGAGAGCATCACAGCAGCCGGTCATTGGGAATCCGCCAATACTCCGTATGCCAAGAACAGTACAGTATCGTTTGCCGGAGGATCTTACTTAAGCAAGGTTGAAACCTCCAACCCTCCTATTAAAATCGCCAAGTTCAGAAACGGCAGACTCCGCAGGAAAAGAGACGGCGGATACATCCTCGCCGGCAGATCTGCGAACCGGACGGTACATGCGGACTGGCAGGAGATGGTTGCTCCCGTCGGACCGTCGGCATCCTACTGGCTGGACAGTCCTGTCAGCGTGATCAACTTCACTTCAACAGGCACGCCATCCCCGTCTGGATTCCTTGTCACTTGCAAACAGAATGTGGCAGGCAATGTAAGCACGTGCAGCACGCTTTATCTGGCTGCACGCAAATACAACGGAAGCTGGCTGGCTCATGTAGGTGCGACACTGAACAGCCAGATATCCGTACCTGCGACAGCCGGATACACCCAGTTTGCCGTCCGGGCTTATAAATCAGCTTCCGATGCTGCTGCTTGGAATGACAATTATGTGGCCGAGAAGGGTGTGGGTGTTGCAAATGATGGTTCCATAGGAGCAACAGGAGCTACGGGTGCGTTCCCTTATGACAGAGGTGTATGGGCTTCCGGACAGACATACGTATGGAATGCAAAACAGCGTGACAAGATCATTCACAAAATAGGTGAAGTTTATTACAATTTTCTTGTGCGCAACTATGGAAGTTCTGTATCAGCGGCTCCTACATCCGCTAACGGAGATTCCAACTGGGAAGCCATGCAGAAATACAAAAGTCTGGTAACCGACATATTCCTTGCTGATAAGGCGAACATAGCCGGATTTATGTTCAAGTTGAACGGATACACATCGGACGGGGCACCTTACGGTATCATGCAGTCACAGGACAGCACTAACGGCCAGCCTAATCTGAGGATGGACACAAAGACCGGAGAGATTCTTTGTCAGAAAGCGAATATCACCGGGACTATCATAGCGACAAAGGGGACAATTGGCGGATTCAATATCGGTAATAATTTTATCGGCAGCACTAATATGTCGGCTGTAAATGTTGATAATTTGTTGCTGCAATACGACAAATTTGAAATGAAATACGAACGGTTCCAGTCAATAGACGGACATTTATACCAAGGTATTTTGGATACAGTAATTAGAAGTGGAAGTATAACTGTATCATCAACCGGGGATGTTTCAACAGCGAATGATGCTCTGTATGTAAGATGTGGAAGTTATATTTTTTCAGTCGGGCGAAACGGAATTCGCAAGTCAACGAATGGAGGAAGTACCTGGGTGGATTTATAACATTTAAAATATTAAAGTATGAGAATAAATTTTGCACAATTTCCTATTTACGACGGGATTAAGAAAGAAAAACTGATAGCCAACAACATCACTGAGGCCTACGGTGACTGGATATACAAGAACGTAGCGGGTTTGAAGGCGCATCTCCTTGCTGAGAAGATATTCAAATCTACTGCTGAAGGTGTCGAGATTGACGAAGAAGAGGTGGATATCATAAGACGCTCCACCTCCATGCTGCCCGGTCTGCTGGCTGATTCTTTGAATGATTATTTAGATAAAAAGGAGGAACAACATGAAAAAAGTATATTGTAACAACCTTCTGGCAAAGGTGCTGCTTGCGTTCAGTTCTTGCCATACGATAACAATCGGTCCGTTTGTTTTAAGCAAGCGACCGGAAGAGAAAATCACTCAGAAAGTGAGAAACCATGAGTGTACCCACGCCCGTCAATGGGTTGAGATGGCAGTTGCCATCGGTACAGTTATCTGGATCTTGCTGTTGTGTTTTGACCTTTCCGCCTGGTGGCTGGTACTGGCCGGGCTGGCATTCTATCTCTGGTATGGTGTGGAGTGGCTGGTCAGGGCGGTACGGTTGAAGGATGCCGGCAGGGCGTATAAGACGGTATCGTTTGAGAGGGAGGCATATTCCAACGAGGATGATCCGAATTATATTGAGAACAGTAATTATTTTGCATGGGTGAAGTATTTGTTTTAATTTTAAAATTTGCATTATGGACTTGAATAATATAGTTGGCTTTAAAGCTGTGGATAAAAACGGCAACGAACGACAGGTGACCGTCGATGAGATGACAGAATTAGTTTCCGCACGGATTGTTTCCGCTGCATCAGAAATATCAACATTTGCTGCCGCTGCGGCAGCCGGAACAGATGAGTTTGAGGACCAGTTGCCCCAGTCCGACACCTTCTCTTGGCTCCGTACTTTGGACGGTTCCAAGAACCCAACTTTGACATCTTCTTCGGCTGCCGCGAAAGTCCTGGGAGGACTTTTGCCGCTTGCCAGTATTACATCAAAGGGGCTAATCAGCGGATTGATTGTGTTTAATGCCTACATTTCTTCTACTACGACATGTGTTTTAATAGAAGGATCATTTAATGAATCAGGAGGTATGGGTGTCGTTAATTTGGATTTCCGACCTTATGGTATGGCATCGTATTCCATTTCATTGTTCATTGATTCTGTAGTGAGAGCTTCCGTTATAAACGGAACCAATAAAAATTCTTTTTCCATTTACTATTTAACGGAAGGTGGTTTGATAAGAATCAAAATCATATTTATATACGATGGTCCTATATCAATGGTAGCAAGAGGAAACAACACTGTCATTAAATCCATCTCTAAATCCGAAAATTTAGATACAAATGGTTTTAATAAAGTAACAATATCTTAACAAATATCAAAGAAAACCGACCTGGGAGAACTGCTGGAAAATAGATTGGTAAAATATAAGGAAATGAATCTTGGAGCAAATGAGATAATAGATACTGGTGCGAATACAGGATTAATACGTTTTAAAATTAATGCAACATCTGCATCATGTGTGTTTTTTTGCAATTCAGGATCATCTAATATAATGCTAATAACACAGAATGTCGATAATTATTTTACAACCAATAAATCTTCTAATAGTGAGAAAATAGCTATTTATAAAGAGTCTGACAACGGTAACATTTTAATAAAGAATCTAACAGCCATTAACTATGGAACTTTTGTGTTTTATTACATATAAGATCTCAGATAACTACTTCTGGGAGGACTGATAGGAATAAATAATACGTGGTTTAGAACACGAAGTCAATATAAAGGAAGCATACTACAAGCCCCAACCGGTATATACCGACCTGCCCCGGGCGTTATTACTGACACCCTTTCAGGGGGTGGACTTATTCTAGTTTTTAGGATGGACGATAATAATGCTTGTGTTTTTCAAGTGACCGGGAATGGCATCTTAGCTGTTCGTACAATGAATGTAAACAACGGTAAATGGAGCGACTGGGATACAATAGCTAATCCAAGTTTTCCAACATAATATAGTGCCACAAACCCGACCTGGGAGAACTGTTGGGGATAAATGATACGTGGTTAAGGTTCAGAGATCAGAAAGAAATAGAATCTCAAGACGAATTAGATCAGATGAATTATAGCGGAATATACTTACTATCACAAAAATCAAAATTAGAATATGTCCGTAATTGTGTATTAGTTGTAATCGGCAAACCTAATATCTGTTGTATTCAGAATCTATATAATTATAGCGGAGATATTTATAAATATCGAGTGAAATGGTTTAGTAACAGTTGGGGTAATTGGCAAACCGTATCTTAGACATGATTAAAAAACGGGTGGTCCGGTACAAGCCGGTGCCACCCGATCCTGATATGCACAACGCCATGTGCGGTGCAAAGGTAATCCATGTTTCTAAGAAGCCAATACAAAAGACCTAAAATCTCCCCATTCCCCATTATAATTACGGCGGAAACCAACAACATCCTCACCTAGACGGAATGTCATTTGAATGACATATCCTTGTCCATCGTTAAAAACTATCATTATGGAATAATTTGAAACAACACTAATTCCGTTTCGTCCGAATACATGATACATTCCGCTTGCAGTTGCACTATTTACCTCTTCGTCTGTACTTAATATACCTTTGGGCATAAACGGGAACAGCTTCAAACCGTTCATTAGTCCTCCCAGAAGTAAAAAATAGTTTACTTGTGCGCAATATTCCTTACTCTGACAGATTCTTCTCCTGATAAAGCCGTTGCGTACAAATGGCTTTCTTGTACTCTAAATTTAATCCTATAATTTACTCCTCCTAATACATATGAATTATCGTAATCAATTACGACTAAAGTTGACACGGAATCTAGATAGGAATTTGAAACGTAATAAACACCAGTACCATTAGCTATTAGTGTTTCTTCTCCTTTTGCTAAAGTGAAAGAACTATAGGTATTCCCAATCAGTCCTCCCAGGTCAGTGCTATATCTTTTGTCACGTCAAGATATTGGTACTTCAATCGCCCCACTAGGAATAGCATTGATTGATTCTATTTTGCTCGTGTTCACAAGACCTAATCGTGACACTATTATTTTCGCATACCAATTAGCTTTTATGTAAAAGCAAAATCTTTCTGTATCAACTGTATAATACATATTAATGTTACTAATTTTGGTTCCGTTTATCAATTTACAAAAGACTTTATTTGCATTCCATCTAATCATAGACACTGCGACTGAGAACGAGTCTCCACCAACATTTGTAACACTAATTACAGACTCATTTATTGATCCGGCATTTGGCATAAATACACTAATCTTACAATATTGATTATTATCTTTAGATAATTCTAAAGGTACCATACCGGAACTCATCAACCCGCTTTTATTTGATGTTGCATTCCCAATCAGTTCTCCCAGAAGTGGATTAATCAGGTGTAGGTGTAATTATTTCACCTGTAATATTGGAAAAATCAGAAAAGTCTATTGTTAAGAAATTCGGTCTTGTTCTTCTAACTAATGATACCTTATACGAGATGGAAGAATCATCCGACTTAGGTAACACATACAATTTACTATTTGCATATTTAAAATCGCACCAATGCGCCCCCATATATTTTATTTCTATGTTTTTAGATCCAGTAGGTATTGACATCACTCTATAAAATGCAGTATTAGCTCCCGAATAGACATATATTTCTATCAACGAAGAAGAAGTATATAAACCATTAGAATCAGCTTTATAGTCAATAATCAGACCTTTTCCTCTTTCTATATCAGTTACTACAAATATTTTACTCATTAATCCATTCTTATTAGCCGTAGCTGTACCAATCAGTTCTCCCAGTTTTGATGCAAGCGACTGCATCGTCATTTTTGCCGCATCTCCGCTACTTTGTAAAACTCTTACATTTGCGGCATCCGTCACTGTCGGAAGTTCATTCTCATACACGTCATTTCCTGTTGCCGCAGCGGCGGCAAATGTTGAAGTTTCAGACAAAGCCATAACCATTCTTGTGGAAACCATATCCACCATTTCATCTACTGTCACATTTTGTTCGTTGCCGTCTTTATCCACAGCCTTGAAGCCAACTATATTTTCTAAATTCAAATCACTCATAATATCAATTTTTATAAAGTTCTTATATAAGTTTTCCACGCTTTAGAAGTGCCGCCAACCGATTTGTACAGCTTCTTCCTACCACCTTTTATCTTGTAACGGGAAAGGTTGTTCCCGTTATAGTTCACGGGATAATCCGGATTGCCTTCGTTGGCATACGCCTCCATTTCATACGGAATGGTATAATACGCTGAACTCGCAGGATGGCAGATAGGGTTTCCCTTAACCCATTCGACAAAATACCGCCAGTAGTATTTTACCCATGAGCCGATAACCTGTGCCTGACGCAGGTGTATGGTTTCGTGCGTCAGGCTTTCCTTACCCGCATAGGTCTGCATATACCTATCTATGTTCTCCTTGTTCTCGGCACGGTATATCATCCGTCCGCACCACATCATGAAACGGTATCCCTTGAAAGGATAATGCTTCATGGCAAGCAGCTCAGGAGTATCAAAATCACCCGGCTTGCTTGAGAACAGCATCTTGATTAATTGCCATAATTCTTTCATAGCGTTTCTATTTCAGATTCAAGTTCAGCGATATGGTTATCAATACACGTGCTCACCTCGCCATTGAAGTTTGCTATATCCAGTTCCACGCATCCGGCACTTGACCGGGCGCTGCTGTAGATACGGACATAGCCTCCGTTATTCAATGTTTCCTTAGCCAGCTTCAGTTTCGCCAGTTCGTCATTGATCCGGCTGGCACGTTCCAAATTCTCAATCTTCATGTTGTTCCTCCTTCTTTTTATCCAGATAATCATTCAATGAATCGGCCAGCAAGCCGGACAACATAGGGGTAGAACGTCTTATGATATCCACCTCCTCTTCGTCAAGTTCCACACCATCTACAGTCGACTTGAAGATTTTCTCCGCAAGGAGATGCGCCTTCAAACCCGCTACGTTCTTATATATCCAGTCACCGAAGGCCTCAGTGATGTTACTGGCTATAAGCTTTTCTTTTTTAATCCCATCATAAATAGGGAATTGTGCAAAATTTATTCTCATACTTTATATTTAAATTATCCGCAATAAAACATAACCCAATAATTACCCATACACTTAATGAAGCCGGATGCAAAATCCAAATCAATATAAGACACCTCCCGTCCTCCGGGAGCAGGCAGGATCCGTCCTCCTGTCAATCTTACTCCGCCGCTCATACGTTTGAAGTATATAGTATGTCCCGGAACATCCGGAGGAAGTGTCACTTCTATATTACCCGTATTAATAAACATCACATTGTCATCATTGTTATTCAGGGAAGTGCTGACAGAGATATTCCTCCAGTTGCCAACTATGCCACGAAGAGAAACATAGCTGTCATTGTTCGGATGAAGGAAAATGTTACCGCCTTCCACGAACAGGGGAATGCTCGGGGTCTTGATGTGCATCCCGATCATGGCATTCGGACTCTGTATATCAATTCCGGCATCATACTTAATCCCTTCAATAGTGACAAACTGCGTGTTTCCCCCGATTCTTACGTTTGCAAATGTCCTTTCATTATAAAATTCAATTTGCCCGGCAGACAGGTTGAAACCGACGTATTTATTTGTTTCATTTTCATAAAGGATCTTTGAGGACAATACTCCCGAAGCGATGGAGAACGGACCGATACGTCCTTTATCCGCTGTGATTGTTCCTGTAATCTCTGCATTCTTACATTTGAAATACCCGGTTACGCCATTGATAAGAAGAGTTTCACCTTCATCGTTGTGGGATTTAAGCACATTGTTTTTGAACATGAAGCCGGCTACATTCGCACCATCGGCAAACAGGGTGTCAGTAGCGATATTCACAAACTTCTGCATGGCTTCCCAGTTCGAATCCCCGTTGGCTGATGTGGGTGCAACGGTAACGGAAGCACCGTAATTCTTTACAAGGAAATTATAATAAACTCCCCCTATCAGATATATGACCTTATCCCGGTAATCCGCATTCCAGACATAAGTCTGTCCTGATGCGAATACACCTCTGTCACGGGGAAACGCCCCTGTTGCTCCTGTTGCTCCTATGGCACCATCATTAGCTACACCCACCCCTTTTTCAGCGACAAAATTATTATTCCATGCGTTCGCGTCCGATGCGGATTGATAAGCCCGGACGGCAAACTGGGTGTATCCGGCTGTCGCTGGAACGGATATCTGATTGCTTAGGGTAGCACCTACATGAGCCAGCCAGCTTCCGTTATATTTCCGTGCGACAAGATAGAACCTGTTCGTATCGCTCACATTGCCGCCTACATTCTGTTTCATGGTAACGACAAACGCTGACGGTGACGGTGTGCCTGTTGACGTGAAGTTTATCGTGCTTACCGGGCTGTCAAGCCAGTACGAAGCGGACGGTTCGACACCGGAAGTCATTTCCTGCCAGTCGGAGTTGACAGCCTTGTCCGATCTCTTCCCGGAAAGTATGTAACCGCCATCCTTCTTCCTTAGATAACGTCCACCTCTCACGCGAAGAAGCGGAAGTGGCGGATTGGATGTTTGAACCTTGCTTAAGTAAGATCCTCCGGCAAACGATACTGTACTGTTCTTGGCATACGGGGTATTGGCGGATTCCCAATGACCTGCGGCTGTGATGCTCTCACCGTCAGCACCGTCCTTACCGTCAGAAAGCATGGGAACGGTTTCAACATCCACTATCTGGTCATTCACGTAAAAGATAAACTTCAATGTCTTCGTAAAGTTTCCGCTTGATATGGCTGTATTGTTGTTTATGGTAGCTTCTGCTCCACCGTCTATGCTGTATTTCAATGTACCGTCTGTTGTGGTGGATATTACGCCTCCCACTGACTTCTGCCTGTAACATGATACGGAAGACACGCTGTAGTTCCCGTTCTTGTCCTTGCTTACAGAAGTGGCGGAAACGACAATGCTGTATAGAATGGCATCCGCACCATTCGCTCCCCCACGCACACCAGCTACTGTGAATGTCAGATCACGGGAATACTGCTGCCCGTTCTTTGTAGCCCTGATTGTGATCTTCACCGTGTTTGTCGCAGCAAGAGTAGCTCCGGCAGATACCGATATTGTCACTACTCCCGTATTCTTGTCTGTCGCACACAGAAGATTTGTGTCAGGTGTACAGGTGATGCTGTCAAGCGTGAGCTTCTCCGTTCCATACCACATACTGACAGTTGTATTCCAAGTCTGTGAGGATACGACCTTCCCGTCTGAAGTAAGGGCTGCATTGACCATCTCGTTATCGAAGTCCGCCATGATGGCATTCTCTCCGTCCTTACTCCAGCGATGCACCACGGCAGGAGTGCTGAACTCTGACCATACACCGTTTTCCTTGAAACGCTTGCAGCCCCATTCAACCTGATGGTCTGCGTCCACGCCAACAAAATCATCCGTCCAGCCTTCGGGGATATAATCATCCTTCTGCTGGCTGTCAGGCTTTTCAGGAGGATTATCTATGATATTGCCTCTTGTGTATATATACTCATAGTCCTTACCGTCTTTTCCGTCCGATATCATAAGCTGCCATCTTCCGTCCTGATAGATGTAGGTAGCACGGTCAGTCGTGTTACGGTATGAATCACCGTTTTTCGGATTGGCAGGAGCCGTGGCAAATTCACCAAGGAAAGTGATACTCTCACCTTTCAGTTCACGCCCGTCAAGCAGCATATCCCAGTCTTCGTTAACCTCCCAGTCCGCAGGTTTCCCGGCAAGATAATAACCACCGTCCTTCTTTCTTAAGAAATTGCCACCTTTGATACGCAATATTCTGATGGGAGGATTGGAGGTTTCCACCTTGGAGATAAAAACACAGCCCGCCAAAGTGACCATGGTATTGACCTCGTAT
>OATI01001278.1_pt1 | contig 11522 bp, 12 predicted proteins | sample 1494981 | NCBI WGS metagenome assembly OATI01 (sample SAMEA2579952, study PRJEB22360) | human gut metagenome
AGGCCGGTAGAATGAGCCTCCTCAGGCAGGAGGAGTCCGAGCCTGAGGCCCGCGGGAAACCGCCATTTACTGGGGCAGAAGCCCCAACAAGCATGGAATCCCCCCGCTTGAGCGGGGGGAGGATGTCAATTTGCTTTCTTCACGTCAAAGACAAAGTGATCGTCCTTGCTGTCCACAACGACATGATCCTTCGGAGCGGCCTTGCCTTCAAGAAGCAACCGCGCCACTTCGTTTTCGATGTGTTCCTGCACGGCGCGCTTCAACGGCCGAGCGCCGTAAAGCGGATCAAAGCCGACCTTCGCAATTTCATCGAGTGCCGCATCCGTGACGTCAAGCACCACGTCCTGCGCCGCCACGCGTTTGGCGAGCTTATCGATCTGGATCTTCGCAATCGCGCGGATTGCTTTGGTATCGAGAGCATTAAAGACCACGATCTCATCAATACGGTTGATGAATTCGGGGCGGAAGTGTTGTTTCACTTCCTGCATCACGGCATCTTTCACTTTGTCATGAGGTTCACCCTGCATCGCCTGGATTTCCTGGCTACCCAAGTTACTCGTCATGACAATCACGGTGTTCTTAAAGTCGACGGTGCGGCCCTGGCCGTCGGTCATGCGGCCGTCGTCCAAAACCTGTAAAAGGACATTAAAAACGTCGGGATGCGCTTTTTCCACTTCGTCGAGCAAAATGACGGAGTAGGGCTTACGGCGCACGGCTTCCGTGAGGTAGCCGCCCTCTTCGTAACCAACATATCCCGGAGGCGCACCGATCAAACGTGCGACAGAGTGCTTTTCCATGAATTCACTCATGTCGATACGAATCATCGCGTCATCGCTGTCAAAGAGGAATTCCGCAAGGGCCTTCGTAAGTTCCGTCTTACCGACACCCGTGGGTCCGAGGAAAAGGAACGAACCGTACGGACGGTTGGGATCCGAAAGACCTGCGCGGCTTCTCAGAATCGTTTCCGTCACGCGGCGCACAGCCTCAGGCTGCCCGATGACGCGCTTACTTAAGGCGTCAGCCATATGAAGAAGTTTCTGGCGTTCGCCTTCCATCATCTTTGCGACCGGAATACCGGTGGCACGGCTTACGACCTCCGCGATTTCCTCAGCGCCCACGCTTGTGCGCAAAAGCTTCGGACGGCCCTTGTCTTCAACCTTATCCTTCTTTTCAGTCTTTTTGAGTTTTTCTTCAAGCTTCGGAAGGACGGCGTACTGCAGCTCAGACAAGCGTTCGTACTTGGCTTCACGCCTGCAGGCTTCCATTTCCTGACGCACGCGGTCAATTTCGTTACGGATGTTCTTTTCACCGAGCGCTTCGCTCTTTTCAGCCTTCCAGATCTCTTCGAGGTCGGAGTACTTGCGCGACAGCGTCTCGATCTCCGCTTCAATTGCGGCGAGGCGCTTCTTACTTGCCTCATCCGTTTCCTTCTTCATCGCCTCACGTTCAATCTTTAACTGAATCAGACGGCGATCCAATTTATCCAATTCTTCCGGCTTGGAGTCAATCTCCATCTTCACACGGCTTGCGGCCTCATCAATGAGGTCAATGGCCTTATCCGGAAGGAACCGGTCCGTAATGTAGCGGTGCGACAGTTCCGCGGCCGCGACAATCGCGGGATCCGTAATTTCCACGCCGTGGTGCGCTTCGTACTTTTCCTGCAGACCACGCAGAATGGCGATTGTGTCTTCCACACTCGGCTCGTCCACAAGGACCTTCTGGAAGCGGCGTTCAAGTGCCGCATCCTTTTCAATGTACTTGCGGTATTCATCAAGCGTTGTTGCGCCGATCACATGCAGCTCGCCGCGGGCCAGAGCGGGTTTCAACATATTGCCCGCATCCATGCTGCCCTCGGTCTTACCGGCACCGACCACCGTGTGGATTTCATCAATAAAGAGAATGATCTTGCCGTTGGAAGCCGAAACTTCTTTCAGCAGTTTCTTTAAACGCTCTTCAAATTCACCGCGGTACTTGGCACCCGCGATGAGCCTGCCATATCAAGGGACAGCACGGACTTACCGCGTAGCGTATCGGGCACTTCGTTATTGACGATACGCTGCGCAAGGCCTTCGACGACGGCGGTCTTACCCACACCGGGTTCACCGATCAGCACCGGGTTGTTCTTCGTGCGGCGCTGCAGAATCTGCATCGTGCGGCGGATTTCATCATCGCGCCCGATCACGGGATCGAGTTTCCCCATGCGGGCCCGTTCGGTAAGATCCACCGTGTACTTCTTGATGGCGTCGCGCCCGCTTTCGCCTTCGGCGTCATCGACCTTTTCGCCGCCGCGAACTTGCGCAATCGCGGCTTCGAGCATCTTGCGGGTAACGCCCGCCGAACCCAAAAGCCTGGAGGTGTCAAGCGTGTTGTCCGTCAAGGCGAGCAAAAACATTTCCGAAGAAATGAATTCGTCGCCGTGGGCCATCGCCTCTTTTTCAGTGAGGTTCAAAGCGCGGCCGAGGTCACGGCTTACCTGAACGTCGCCGCCCGTACCGCTCACCTTCGGGAGGTTTTCAATCGCGGCATCGGCTTCGCGCTTGACCTGCTGGGCGTTGCCGCCCGAGCGTTCAATGAGGCTTACGGTGCCGCCCTCTTCGTCAGCAAGCATTGCCGCAAGCACATGCACCGGTTCGATGAACTGGTTGTCGTGCGCCAGGGCAATCGACTGCGCCTCAGAGAGCGCCTGCTGGAATTTGGTCGTGAGTTTATCTTGTCTCATGTGTCTGAATTCCCTTCGGTTGAGTCCTTAAAGCGGACCCGAACCGACGTCTAAAAGCTGTTAACCGCTATATGCGGCCGACACATCCGCTTTTCAAGGAAAATCCGAATCTGAAAATCCGAATAAAACGAGTCGGGAAAAGGCTTTGCGCCTGTATCGATACAGTCTGATACAAGATTCCCGGCCTCTTGTATTCGTCACTAAACCCGAGCCCGGACACCCCATTATTTTCCTGCCGTACCACTCCACCCCCGCCTCAGGCCCTGCAAATACAGCATTATGCATAGGCGGAAATCCCCAACCAATCCTAGAATCAACGACAGTTTTTCCAATTTGAACAACAAAACGCCGGCTCAATCGCGTCCACTGCGAGGGTGCCGGTGCAGTACGCACGAAAGGAAGATGAAGTGGTAAACAACGACCGTCGCGCCATTCTGGGCGCAGCCCTCGCGGCACCCGTTCTTTCCTGGGCCCCGGTGGCCCTGTCTCAAACCGGCACCGGCTCCAACCCGATCCGCATTGTGGTTCCCTATCCCCCCGGAGGTCCGCTTGACGTTTCGGCGCGCGCCATTGCCGAAGCCGTGCAGAAGTCTCTGGGTAACGTCATCGTCGACAACCGTCCCGGTGCGGGCGGCAACCGCGGCGTAAGCTACCTCGCTAAGCAGCCTGGTGACGGCATGACGCTCTGTGTGGGTGCTGTGGCCACGCACGCCATCAACCCGAACCTTTTTAAGAACCTTCCCTACGATCCGGTGAAGGACTTCCGCCCCGTCACGCTCATCGCACACGTTCCCAACGTGCTCGTTGTGACGCCTGAATTTGAAAAGCGGACCGGCATTAAGTCAGTGGCCGACCTCATTGCCTACTGCAAGAAAAACCCGGATAAGTTGAATTACGCTTCGGGCGGCAACGGTTCGGGCGGCCATATGGCTGGCGAACTTCTCAAAGCCAAGGCCGGCATCCGTATGGTGCATATCCCGTACGCGGGCGCAGCCGCCGCGCAGCTTTCTGTCCTCGCGGGCCAGACGGATCTTATTTTCGATAACCTCGCAAGCGCCACCGCGAACATCAAGTCCGGAAAACTCATTCCGCTTGCTGTCACGACCACGACGCGTGCCGCAGCACTTCCCAACGTCCCCACGATGGCTGAAGCAGGCGTCCCCGGTTTTGACATTTCCACCTGGTACGGTCTTTTTGTGCCGGCTTCTACGCCCGACAAGATCCTTAACCGCTTAAACAAAGTGATTACGGATGCTTTAAAGACCTCGGCCTTGAAGGAACGCCTTGCGCGTTTGGGCGGCGAAGCAGCCCCCTGCTCAAGCGCCGACTTCGCGAAACTCATCCAGAGTGAACTCACGAAGTACGCTGAGATCGTGAAGGTCTCCGGCGCCCGCGTGGATTAACGCATCAGGCGTCAAAACAAAGAAAGCGGTTTTTCGGCAGCCCTTTGCCGGAGAACCGCTTTTCGTACAATTTCCGTCTTTTTTACGGACGTTCTCGGATAAACTCCCCCCGCTTTTCCTGAAGAACCGTCCGTAGCAGAAGTTTCATTATGTCCTTGCGCAACGCCAAAGATTTTTGGGCCGGCATTTTGTTTGCCGTCACAGGCGTGCTTGCCATTGTCACCGTCCAGGAGCACAGTCTCGGATCCGCCGCCCGCATGGGCCCCGCATACTTTCCGACGCTTTTGGGAGGCATTCTCACCGTACTCGGGGTGATTCTCTCTTTGCGCGGGCTTTTCTCGCGTGAAGCGCTTGTTGAGCCCGACGGCGGCCGCGTCGAACCCTTTCACTGGAAGATCTTCTTTCTGGTGCTGGGCTCCGTGCTCGCGTTTTCACTGCTTCTCGCAAGCTGCGGCCTCATGATTGCGATTGCCGCGATGGTGATGATTTCAGCGTTGGCAGACAAAAACTTTCGGTTAAAAGAAACCCTCATCGTGATTGTCGTTTTGGACGTCATCGCCTGGGTAATCTTTGTTTACGGCGTCGGAATGCTCATTCCGGTCTGGCCGGCATTTCTCTAAGGAGCCGGCACCATGGATCTTATTAATAACCTTCTGATCGGTTTTGAAGCAGCGCTGTCGCTCCAAAACATCCTCTACTGCTTTTTCGGTGTCACGATCGGAACGCTTATCGGCGTACTCCCGGGGATGGGCCCGGTGGCAACGGTTGCGATGCTTCTGCCCGCCACCTACGCGCTTGATCCCTCTTCGGCCCTCATTATGTTGGCCGGTATTTACTACGGCGCGCAGTACGGAGGCTCAACCACCGCCATTCTTGTGAATATTCCCGGCGATTGTGACCTGTATCGACGGCCACAAGATGGCTAAAAACGGCCGCGCGGGGGCGGCTTTGGGGATTGCAGCACTCGGATCCTTCTTTGCCGGGTGCGTGGCAACACTACTTATTGCCGCCTTTGCGCCGCCTTTGACCGCCATTGCCTTTGAGTTCGGGCCCGCGGAATACTTCAGTCTCATGGTGCTGGGCTTGATCGGTGCCGTGGTGCTTGCAACCGGGTCGCTTCTCAAAGCCGTCTGCATGATTTTGGTGGGGTTACTCCTGGGCCTTGTCGGTACCGACGTCAATTCCGGGGCCTTACGGTACACCTTCGGGTTTGACGAACTGCAGGAAGGCATCGATTTCGTTGCGCTTTCAATGGGCATTTACGGCTTTGCCGAAATCATGAGTAACCTCGAGCAAAACGAGCGCAGGACGTTGATCCCGGGCAAAGTCGGCTCCGTTCTTCCGACCAAAGCCGACCTCAAGGCAAGTTCCGGTCCGATTCTGCGCGGTACGGTCCTGGGGTCCCTTCTCGGCGTGCTCCCCGGGGGAGGCGCACTGCTCTCGAGCTTTGCAAGCTACACCATCGAAAAGAAACTTGCGGGTACAAAGGCGAGTCCCGCTTTCGGCCAGGGCAACATCCGCGGCGTGGCGGGACCAGAGTCCGCCAATAACGCCGGTTCTCAGACCTCCTTTATTCCGATGCTGACACTCGGGATTCCGTCAAATGCCGTCATGGCCCTGATGATCGGCGCCATGATGATTCACGACATTGTGCCCGGACCTCAGGTGATGACCTCCAACCCCGCGCTTTTCTGGGGATTGATTGTCAGTATGTGGGTGGGTAACCTCATGCTCATCATTCTCAACCTCCCCATGATCGGCGTTTGGGTGCAGTTACTCAAGGTCCCCTACCGGTGGCTTTTCCCGGCGATTCTCGTTTTCTGCTGCATCGGCGTCTATTCGATCAACAACAATGTCTGGGACGTGTGGATGACGATTGCGTTCGGTGCCCTGGGGTATCTCTTTCATAAACTCGGGTGCGAAGCCGCTCCCTTGATCCTCGGCTTCATTCTGGGCCCCATGATGGAAGAAAACCTCAGACGCGCGCTTTTGATTTCCCGCGGTGACCCCATGGTCTTTTTCACGAGTCCCATTTCCTGCGGGCTTCTCCTCGTGTCGCTTTTGCTGCTCGTGGTGGTCGCAGCCCCCGCGATCCGCAAAAAACGTAACACGGCCTTCCGCGAAGACTGATAATGTTCGGGCTCAGAAACGGTTAACGTTCTGAGCCCGATTTTTTTGCCCACATTCTTCCAATGTCCGAGACCTCCTCTTTTGACGCTTTCCCGGCGGTTATCCTCCCCTCAGACACTGCGCCCGCGGGCACCCTTCAGTGCCCGAGAACGCTGCCTCCGACCGCATGGGACCTAGCGGCGAAAAACGCAGCCCCGGATTTAGCCAAGGGCGGCTTCGGCCGCATGGGGGCACTGGTGACGATCGACAATGCCGGACGCGTCACCGCGCACTACGCCTTCACGTCCCACGCAGAGCGCGAGCGCACCGTGCCGGGACCGGGCAAAGCCCGAACCGACTGGCCGCGTTTGAACCGCACCGACGTTCCGGTGCTCTGCTTTACCGATGCCGCAGGCAACTCCTTTACGCTCGCGGAGCTCCTTACCGAACTCTTTGCGCCCTTCCCGGACAAAAATCCGCTGCAGGGCGGCGCGGAACAGGAGCTCAGACGTGCGCTCTGGCGGTTCACGACGCTTGCTTCAGCGACGTCCCCCCTGGTACGGCTCGTTGCGGCCCTTAACCGCACCCGGGCTGAAAACAGCACCCACGCTTCCCGCATCATCAGCATGACCGAATGGTGGGTGGGCACTTCGCCCGCGCACGACATCCGTTTTAACGGCACCTTTTACGGGCCTGAGAAGTCAGCCGTTTATCTTCTCGAACGCCTTTTAAAGGGCGGGGAAAGGTTGCCGGAACCCTTACCGCGCTGGGATCCGGCCGTCCCCGTCACTCCTCAAATCCTCTACGAAGACCGGGACCTCATTGTGGTCAACAAACCGTCGCGCCTTGCGTCCGTACCCGGTATCCGCGAAAAGGTGAGCGCCAAAAGTGTGTTGGAAGAAACGGTCGGGGCCCTGCACGTCGTGCACCGGCTCGACGCCGACACCTCAGGTGTCTTACTTTTTGCTAAAAATAAAGAGGCGCTTGCCGTCATTAACGAAGACTTCCGCGCCCGGCGCGTGCATAAGCGCTATGCGGCGCTTTTGGAAGGCGACGTCGCCGAAGGCAGCGGAAGCGTCACGCTGCCGCTCGCGCTAAACGTCTTTGACCGCCCTCGGCAGTGTGTGCTCCCCGTCGCAGCCGGCGGTTCTGAGGCCCTCACGCGCTTTGAGGTGGTGCGGCGCATCTCCGGGAAAGAGAGGACCTGCACACTCATCAATCTCTTCCCCGAAACCGGCCGCACCCATCAGCTGCGGATTCACTGTGCGCATCACCTGGGGCTTAATGCCCCGATTGCCGGCGACCCGTTTTACTCACATGCCGGGTTAAAAGCCGAGGCACCCGGAGTCCGTTTGTGCCTGCATGCGGCTGAGCTCACGTTTATCCATCCGATCACAAAAAAGACCATTTGCATCGTCAGTGACCCGCCTTTTGGTTATGATTAGGAAATACGGCCGCAGAAACACACGTTTGCGGCACCACTCTTGACAGAACACAAATGCCGGACGAACAATCTAAGCCACCTCTTGCACCCTTTGTTTTCTTTCGGGGACATCGCCATGCGCGCTGAACTCGAAACGTGGCTTCACGCCCAGTGGGCCAAGCGCGGTCTTGCCGCCTGGCTTTTAAGTCCTTTAAGCCTCATTTACCTTGCCGCGGTACGCATGCGCGCACACCGCATCCGTGCTGAAAAGCTCCCCGTCCCGGTTTTGGTTGTCGGCAACATCTATGTCGGGGGCACCGGCAAAACCCCGGTCACGATTCAACTCGTGCGGACACTCAAAGCCGTGGGCTATAAGCCCGGCGTCATCAGCCGCGGTTTCGGCCGCAAGGGGGATACGCCGCAGTTGGTCACTCCGGAATCAGACGCCCGCGTCGTGGGCGACGAACCGCTTCTGATTGCCCAGCAAACCGGGTGCCCGGCAGCCGTGGGGCGCGATCGTGTGGCCGCAGGAAAACTTCTTCTTGCTTCGCACCCCGAGATCAATGTGATTGTGAGCGATGACGGTCTGCAGCATCTGCGCCTTGCGCGTGACTTTGAACTGGCCGTGATCGGCGCGCGCGGCATCGGTAACGGCTGGGTGCTCCCGGCGGGGCCCTTACGTGAACCGCCCTCAAGGCTTGACACCGTTGACGCATTGGTTTTAAACGCCACAACGGACACCATCGCAAGCAGAACGCCGCGCTTTGCCGCAACAAGCCAGATCGGCGCCGCGCATCAGCTCGCAACCGGGGCGACTGCCCATATTGACGACCTTTCGGACAAAATCAATAAGGCGAAATCGCGCGTTTTGGCCGCAGCCGGCATTGCCTCGCCCGAGCGCTTTTTTGCGATGCTCAGGGCCCACGATATCGCCTGCGCGGAACTGCGGCTCGGTGACCACTACAGCTTTGAAGTCAATCCCTTCGAGCACTGGGACACCGACTATATTTTCGTGACGGGTAAAGACGCCGTGAAGTGCCGGCAGATTCCGGAACTTGCCCAAGACCCCCGCATCTGGGCGGTGGACCTTGAGATGCATCTTGATCCCTATCTGATTGAACTTGTTCTGGGGCGCTTAAAAGAACTCACACAAACCGCACCAAAAAACCACTAAACCCTGAAACAAAAATGGATACCCGTTTAACCGATGTTCTCGTCTGCCCCGTCTGTAAGGGGCCGCTGCACTTTGATCACGCAACTTCGGAACTTCAGTGCGCCAAGTGCGCGCTTGCGTTTCCCGTCAAAGACGACATTCCGCAGATGCTGGTGAAAGACGCGCGCGAGCTCACCCCTGAAGAAATCGAAAAAGCCCGCGTCAAGCCCGCGGAGGCCTAGATCATGTCCTTTGCCGTCATCATTCCGGCGCGCATGCATTCAACGCGCCTTCCGAACAAACCCCTCATGGACATTGCCGGCAAACCCATGGTCGTGCGCGTTGCGGAGCGCGCGGCGCTTTCCGGTGCCTCGCGCGTTGCGGTGGCAACGGATCACGACGACATCGTAAAGGCCTGCACGGAAAACGGCATTGAAGCCGTTCTCACCAAAGAGACGCACCCCACGGGAACCGACCGGCTCTCGGAAGCCGCAACGCTCATGGGCCTCGCGGACGACACGATCGTTGTAAACGTCCAGGGTGATGAACCCTTGATTCCGCCGGAGGTTGTGGGGCGCGTTGCGAAAACGCTTGAAGAGGCGCCTGACTGTGCGATTGCCACGGCCGCGCACCCGATTGAGACGCTCGAGAGCTTTTTAAATCCCAATGTGGTGAAGGTGGAATTGGACGGCACAAACCGCGCAATGACCTTTTCGCGGGCCCCGATCCCCTGGCCGCGGGACGCTTTTAAAGACGGCCAGAAGGCGCTTCCCCAAGGCTTTACGGCCCTGCACCATATCGGAATCTACGCTTACCGCGTTGCGTTTTTAAAGCGCTTTCCGGCGCTCACCCGCGCGCCCATTGAAGCAGCAGAGTCGCTTGAGCAACTTCGCGCCATGTGGCACGGCTACAAAATCGCCGTGACGGTACTTTCTGCCAACCTCCCCGCGGGCGTTGATACGGCAGAAGACCTTGAGCGCGTGCGGCGCCTCTGGCCCGCTGCGTAAAACGCATTTTCCGTCAAAACGGCCGCCCGTGATGAGCGGCCGTTTTTGTTGCTGGCGTCTTACGGGTAGTACCAGAGGCCGCTATTGTCAGCTTTCAGGTACTCACGGAACTCCTTGGACTGGTACGCCTTCACGATGTCGGAAGATGAAAGGCACCGAGCGCACGACGTTAACCACGCTGTTAAGAGCCGCAAAGGCCTGAGGACGTGTCGTCCTGAGTTTTTGCCAAGCTTCTGAGAAACACCGGCGGCACACGCCCTGCCCCCTCCTTTCGGCCCATGTTTTTGCCTGCTTCTTTGGGCTAGAATGCTTGGAATCGACTGTTCTCAACGCCGCAGCCCGAAGGGTTTTGCTAACCCGTTGTCGGACTATGCCGCAGACGGGCGTCGGAAAAGAAAAACAGACTAATTTTTGGAGACGATCAAATGCGTTTGATTCTCATCGGACCTCCCGGTGCCGGTAAGGGCACTCAGGCCGCTTTCATTAAGGAGCGCTTCGGCATTCCCCAGATTTCCACGGGCGACATGCTGCGCGCTGCTGTCAAGGCCGGCACCGAACTCGGCAAGGCCGCCAAGGTCATCATGGATCAGGGGGGACTTGTGAGCGACGACATCATCATCGGTCTTGTGAAGGAACGCCTCACGCAGGATGACTGCAAGAAGGGATTCCTCTTTGACGGGTTTCCGCGCACGATTCCCCAGGCGCAGGCCCTGCAGGCCGCCGGTGTGCCGATCGACTTCGTTCTGGAAATCGCGGTTCCCGATGCGGAAATCGTTGAACGCATGTCGGGCCGCCGCATTCACCCGGCTTCCGGCCGCAGCTACCACATCAAGTACAACCCCCCGAAGGTTGAGGGTAAGGACGATGTGACGGGCGAGCCCCTGGTGCAGCGCGACGACGACAAAGAAGAAGTCGTGATGAAGCGCCTTGCGGTCTACCATCAGCAGACAGAAGCTCTAGTGAAGTTCTACAGTGACCTCGCCAAGAGCGGCACCAAGGGGGTTCCGCAGTACCGCGCGATTTCGGGCATCGGCTCGATCGACACGATCCGCGAACGCGTTTTTGAAGCGCTCAAATAAAGTTTTACCTGTAAGCCCACGGAAATTTCCCCGATTTTCGCGGGCTTATTCTTTAACAACCACTGGAAAATCACCGGCGTACGCCTTTCCTGCGATAAAAAGGGAAAGCGACACCAAAGGAAGGTTCTATGACTACAGCTTTGTGGCTTGCCATTGCCGCCGGCATCCTAGCCGTCATCTTCGGCCTTGTCACCCGCAGCTGGGTGCTTGCCAAAGACCCCGGCAATGCCCGCATGCAGGAAATTTCGTCCGCTATTCAGCAGGGCGCTCAGGCTTATCTCACCAAACAGTATTCGACCATTGCGGTCGTGGGCGTCATTCTTTTCGTTGTGATCGCCTTTGTTCCGGCTCTTGGCTGGAAGACCGCCGTTGGTTTTGCTTTGGGTGCCGTTCTCTCCGGCGCCTGCGGCTTTATCGACGGCTAGGGGCATGAACGTTTCGGTTAAAGCCACCGTCCGTACCGCCCAGGCCGCGAGCATCGGCATGAAGGAAGCCCTTAACGTCGCCTTTAAAGGCGGCGCCATCACGGGTATGCTCGTGGTGGGTCTGGGCCTTTTGGGCGTTGCAGGCTACATGGCGTTTCTCACCCAGACCGCTCCGGCTGACGCCAACCTCTACGCCACGATCAA
>OATI01001287.1_pt1 | contig 11432 bp, 6 predicted proteins | sample 1494981 | NCBI WGS metagenome assembly OATI01 (sample SAMEA2579952, study PRJEB22360) | human gut metagenome
GAAGAACGTGGGGGGGGGGGCCGCGCTGGCCGTGGGGGGGGGAGCCGGTGCCGGCGGAGCCGTACGGATGCTCGGCGGGCGAGCTCAGCTGGAAGAAGCACATCTGTCCGATTTTCATGCCCGGCCACAGCTTCACCGGCAGCGTCGACACATTGGACAGCTCCAGCGTGATATGCCCTTCGAAACCCGGGTCGATGAATCCCGCGGTGGAGTGAGTGAGGATGCCGAGTCGTCCAAGCGAACTCTTGCCTTCGAGTCGTGCCGCAACCGTCGAATCAAGCTTCACATACTCCCACGTGGAGCCGAGCGCGAACTCGCCCGGATGCAAGATCCACGGCTCATCAGACCGGACTTCGAACTGCTCGGTCAGCTCGCCCTGGTTCTCCGCCGGATCCACATACGTATACGCATGGTTGTTGAACAGACGGAAGAAGCGGTCCAGACGGACGTCGATCGACGCCGGCTGCACCATTTCCGGGGTCCACGGATCGAGCGAAATATGGCCGTCAGCCTGTGCGGCGAGAATGTCGCGATCGGACAGCAGCATCGAAATTCCTCCAAACATCACCGGAACAATCGTCATATGAGCGGGCGCGCAGCCAACGCGCGCCCACCAACTGTCGTCCAGTCTAGCCCGTCGACGCTATAAGCCAGCATCACCGCCGATGCATCGCACGCAGCACGCACTTGCGCAGCTCGGAGGCGACGAGCACAATCATCGCCAGGCCGAGGCATTCGACCCACGCACCCGCGGACAGCGGCACGGTACCGAACGCGGTGTTGAGGAACGGCACGTAGACCACCGCAAGCTGCAGCAGCGTGGACAGTGCGATCGCACCCCACAGCCACTTGTTGGCGAACAGCCCCACGAACACCGACTGGTCATGCGAGCGCGAGCACAACGCGTTAAGCATCTGCGCGAAGACCAGGATGGTGAAGCCCATCGTGCGCGCCTCCGTCATCTGCGCGTCATGTCCGACAGCATCCACGGAACGGTCGGTGAACAAGCCTCCGGCGAGGTGCATGTCCATGCCGATCAGCGTGACGGCGGCCATGATGATGCCGATGAAGATGATGTCTCCCCACATCTGCCCGTCGATCACGCGGTCGGTGAGTTTGCGCGGCTTGCGTGCCATCACGTCGTCGGTGGAGGGATCGACGCCCATCGCCAAGGCCGGTGCCGCGTCGGTAAGCAGGTTGATCCACAGCAGCTGCGTGGCGAGCAGCGGCACGGTCACGCCTTGGCTGCCCGGCTGCGTGATGCCGAGGAAGCCGGCCAGCATCACACCGCCGAAGACCGTGAAGACCTCACCGACGTTGGAGCTCAGCAGATAGCGCAGGAACTTACGGATGTTGTCGAAAATGCCACGGCCTTCGCGTACCGCCTCGACGATGGTGCTGAAGTTGTCGTCGGCGAGGATCATCTTGGCGCTCTGCTTGGTAACTTCGGTACCGGTGATGCCCATCGCGACGCCGATATCCGCGGTTTTGACGGCGGGCGCGTCGTTCACGCCGTCGCCGGTCATGGCCACGATATTGCCTTGCCGTTGCAGCGATTCGACGATCTTCAGCTTGTGTTCCGGCGCGACGCGCGCGTAGACGGAGATGTTGCGGGTGGCGTTGTCGAATGCGGCTTCGTCCGGCAGCTCGTCGAGTTGGGTGCCGGTAAGCACGGTGCTGCCGAGGTCCGCGGCACCGGTCGCGTCGATGATGCCTAAATCGCTGGCGATGCGTGCCGCGGTCAGCGGATGGTCGCCGGTGATCATGACGGTGCGGATGCCGGCGCGATGCGCTTCGGCGACGGAATCGCGCACTTCGGTGCGCGGCGGATCGATGATGCCCACCATGCCGACCCAGATCAGATCGTTTTCCAGCACGTCGCTCTGCTCGGCTATATCGACCACATGGCCGGCGGCGTTGATCGCCACACCCGGCACATCGGCAAGCGACGCGGTGCCGAGTGGCCGGTACGCCTGGCCCAGCGTACGATACGCTTCGGCGGACAGGCGTTCCACGGCGGTGAGGATCTGCTGGCGATCGCCTTGCGTCATCGGTCGTACGGCACCGTTGACCGCGATGCGGCTGCAGTAGCCGAGCAGTACGTCGGGGGCACCCTTGGCGAAGACGGTGAGACGCCCGGCATCGGCGTTGTCCTGCGCGACGACGGCCATGCGTTTGCGGTCGGAGGTGAATGGAATCTCGCCGACGCGCGTGTAGTTGGCGTATTTGCGATCGGCCTTCACCTTGCGTGCGGCGACGATAAGCGACACTTCGGTCGGGTCGCCGACGGCTTCCCACGTTATGTCGGAAGCAGCGGAACCATCGCCGGCACCTGTGTTTTCGCGCAATTCGCCGTCGTTGGCCAGCGAGCCCACGGCGAGCGTGGCGACGGCTTCGACCTGTGCGGCGGAAGCGGCGGAACCAGACAGAGCAGCGTCGGGAATCGCAATCATTCTGCCTTCCGGCGCATAGCCGGTCCCAGTCAGCTGCACCTCACCGCTCGGCGTGACCACGCGTTCCACCGTCATCTCGTTGCGGGTGAGCGTGCCGGTTTTGTCGGAGCAGATCACCGACGCGGAACCGAGCGTTTCCACGGAATGCAGTTTCTTGACGATCGCATGATGTTCGGCCATGCGGCGCACGCCGAGCGCGAGCACGACTGTCAGAATCGCGGCGAGCCCTTCCGGCACGGCCGCGACGGCCAGCGAAACGGATAGCAGCAGCGAATCGATTACGTCGTGGATGTCGTTGAAGCCTTCGGTCAGCGCAAGCGCCACCAGCACGACCGCCGCGATAATGCACACCGCGATGCCGAGAATCTTGGAAACGTAGTTCATTTCCTTCTGCAGCGGACTGTCATCATCATCCGTGGCCTGCAGAAGGTCCGCGATTTTACCGACCTGCGTGCGCATGCCGGTGCTCGTCACGATTGCGCGGCCGGTGCCTTGCGTCACGGACGTGCCGTTGAACACCATATTGGCGCGATCACCCAAGGCCTTGGCTTCGGCAAGTGTGTCGACGTTTTTGCCGACCGGTACGCTTTCACCGGTCAGGCTCGCTTCCGCCACGCGCAGGCTGGCGGCGGCGAGCAGACGTCCGTCGGCGGGAATGGAGTCGCCTTCACCGAGCACGACCATGTCTCCCGGCACCACGTCGACGGTGTTGATGCGTGCGATTTTGCCGTCGCGCAGCACGTTGGTTTGCGGCGCGGTCATTTGGGAGAGCGCTTCGACGGCTTCTTCCGCTTTCGATTCCTGAATGTAGCCGAGTACCGCGTTGACGATAAGGATAAGCACAATGACGATGGCGTCGAACGGCAGTATTTCGCCGCCTTCCGCGCCTGGCGCAGCGTTGGCTTTTTCGATGAACCATGCGATGAGCGAGATGCCGGTGGCAGCGAGCAGCAGGTAGACGAGGGGGTCTTTGAACTGCGCCAGGAACTTCTTCCATTTTGGCACGGGTGGTGCGGATGCGAGCTCGTTCGGCCCGTATTGCGCGAGTCGGCGTTCAGCTTCGGCTTGGCTCAGACCGGTGTTCGGATCGACGCCGAGCGATGCGGCCACGGCTTGCGCGTCGGCAAGCGACGGGTCGATTTGTGGCGGCTGCTGGTTTTGCTGATCCTGCCGAATCTGCGTGCGATCGCCCGTAGCGAAATCGCCGTCAAAATTGGCATGGGACTGGATGGACTGATCTTTCTTGCGATCATCCATAGTGATCTCCTTGGGAGCGCCGCGGAGTAGTCAGCTCTCCCCCGTCTTACGTATGCCTCGAATCGCGGAAATCGAAAATCCGCGGAATCGCAAGCATTTTGCAAAGGCGAGGCAACGCTGCGCGGTTGTGGGCACCGGGCGGACGCCATCGGCGCATCCTGTTATTATCGCACATCCTCGGCGTGTGAAAAATGGACATGTGGCGGAACGATGCATGGCACGCGACGGATGCACGATACCATGAAGTGTGATATATTATCGGTAGTTAGTAAAATTCATTACTAAACGGTCGTGCAACATCGCACGGCGCAACCGCAACGATGCAGTGACACCAAGTAATACAGGGGGATGCAAGATGGCAGATACAGCCGAACTCGCAATCGTACATGCAACCACGGCAAGTGCAAGCTGGCTCACCGATCCGACGGTGTTCGCAGCGAACCGCAAGCCGGCACATTCCAGCCACCGATATGTCATCGGCGAGACGAGCGAGCCGAAGCAGAGCCTCGACGGCGAATGGAAGGTTCGTATCGAACAAGCGCGCAACGTGGACGTGGAAAGCGCTCCGTTCGCGGCCGTCGATTTCGAAGATGGCGATTTCGGCGCGATCGAGGTGCCGGGCCACTTGCAGATGGCCGGCTATCTCAAGAACAAGTACGTCAACATCCAATATCCGTGGGACGGTCACGAGGATCCGCAGGCGCCAAATATTCCGGAAAACAACCATGTGGCGATCTACCGCCGTCGATTCGCGCTCGACGCGCAGCTTGCGCGCACGCTGGAAAACGACGGCACGGTCAGCCTCACCTTCCACGGTGCCGCCACCGCGATCTACGTATGGCTTGACGGCACGTTCGTGGGTTACGGCGAGGACGGATTCACGCCGAGCGAATTCGATGTGACGGAAGCGCTGCGAAACGGCAATGGCAACGCCGCCGATTCCCCCGAAGCCGAGCATACGCTCACCGTCGCCTGCTACGAATATTCGAGCGCCTCTTGGCTGGAAGACCAGGATTTCTGGCGACTGCACGGCCTGTTCCGCACCGTCGAGCTCGCCGCCCAGCCGCATACGCACGTCGAAACCGTGCAGCTTGAAGCCGACTACACCGCAGCCGACACCGCCGGTAAGGCCGACACCGCCGAACTCAACGCGGCACTCACCTTGCGCAACCCCGCCGACGCGATGACTATCGAAAGCACGCTGCGCGACGGCGACGGAAATGTCGTATGGGAATCAACGCAGGCCTGCAACGGCGAAATCGCCCTTAATTCCGGCAAAATGACGAACATCGCGCCGTGGAGCGCGGAATCGCCGACGCTGTACACGCTGACCGTACGCGTCGTCGGACATGACGGCGCCATCATCGAAACCGTGACGCAGAAGATCGGCTTCCGCACATTCCGCATCGAAAACGGCATCATGACGATCAACGGCAAGCGCATCGTGTTCAAGGGCGCGGACCGCCACGAATTCGACGCGAAGCGCGGGCGTGCGATCACCCGCGAGGACATGCTTTCCGACGTGATTTTCTGCAAGCGGCACAACATCAACGCCATCCGCACCTCCCACTACCCCAACCAGGAGTATTGGTACGACCTGTGCGACGAGTACGGTCTGTATCTGATCGACGAGACGAATATGGAGACGCACGGCACGTGGGTGGCAAACAATGTCGAGCGTCCTGAAGACGGCATCCCCGGCAGCCGCCCCGAATGGGAGGGCGCGTGCGTGGACCGCATCAACAGCATGATGCGCCGCGATTACAACCATCCGAGCGTGCTGATCTGGTCGCTTGGCAACGAGTCGAGCGCGGGCGAGGTTTTTCGTGCGATGTATCGCCACGCGCACACGATTGATCCGAATCGTCCGGTACATTACGAGGGTTCCGTGCACATGCGCGAATTCGAGGATGTGACGGACATCGAAAGCCGTATGTACGCGCATGCTGACGAAATCGAACGCTATCTGAACGACGGCAGCCCGGCACATACGGACGGTCCAAAGAAGCCGTACATTTCCTGCGAATACATGCACGCAATGGGCAATTCGTGCGGCAATATGGACGAATACACGGCGTTGGAACGCTACCCGATGTACCAGGGCGGTTTCATTTGGGATTTCATCGACCAGGCAATCGAGACCAAGCTGCCCGACGGCACGACACGCATGTGCTACGGCGGCGATTTCGGCGATCGTCCAAGCGATTACGAATTCTCCGGCGACGGCCTGCTGTTCGCCGACCGCACCCCCTCGCCGAAAGCGCAGGAAGTCAAGCAGCTGTATGCGAACGTGAAAATCGCGGTTTCGGTCGATGAAGCGCGTATTACGAACGACAATCTGTTCGTGTCTACGGGCGATTATCGCTTCGTGCTGCGGATTTTGGCCGACGGCAAGCCGGTATGGTCGACTACGCGCCGTTTCGACGTGGCCGCCGGCGAGAGCGCTTCATTCGAAGTCGATTGGCCGGTTGATGACTACCGCAGCAACGCCGAAGAGCTGGTTTTGGAGGTATCGCAGCAGCTTGGCAACGCTTGCGATTGGGCACCGGCCGGCTACGAGCTGGCGTTCGGCCAGTGCGTGGTGGCAGGTGCGAAGACCACTGCAGATGCCGTTGACGCGGCCGGAGCTCCGGCCGACGGCACCGTCACCCTTGGCCGCTGGAACGCCGGCGTGCGCGGACAGGGTCGTGAAGCACTGTTCTCCCGCACACAAGGGGGTATGGTTTCATATACGTTCGGCGAGCGCGAATTCGTGCTGCGCCGCCCGTCGATCACCACGTTCCGTCCGCTGACGGACAACGATCGCGGTGCTGGACACGCTTTCGAACGTGCCGCGTGGGCGGTCGCAGGAAAGTATGCGCGTTGCGTCGACTGCGCGATCGCAAATCGTGGAGAAAATGCCGTGGAAGCCACGTATACGTACGAATTGGCGATTCCGCAGCGCACGAAAGTGACGGTCCGTTACGTTGCCGACACGGCCGGCCTCGTTTCGCTCGACGTCGAGTATCCAGGCGAGAAGAACGGCGATCTGCCAACGATTCCGGCGTTCGGTATCGAATGGGCGCTGCCGGTGGAATATGCGAACCTGCGATTCTACGGCGCCGGTCCGGAAGAGACGTACGCCGACCGCAGGCACGCGAAGCTGGGTGTATGGAGCACGACGGCTGGCGATGATTGCGCGCCGTACCTGCTGCCGCAGGAAACCGGCAATCATGAGGATGTGCGTTGGGCGGAGATCACGGACGATTCCGGCCACGGTGTGCGCGTGAAGCGCGGTGCCGGCGCAAAGCCGTTCGCGATGAGCCTACTGCCGTATTCGAGCACGATGCTGGAAGAGGCGCTGCATCAGGATGAGCTGCCGAAGCCGCGTCACATGTTCCTGCGTCTGCTGGCCGCGCAAATGGGCGTCGGCGGCGACGATTCGTGGATGTCGCCGGTGCATGAGCAGTACCAGCTGCCCGCCGACCAGCCGCTCAGCCTCAACGTGCGGTTCGAGCTGTTCTAGGTTCGCGCGGATGTTGTGGAAGCGTATTCGCACATCAGCAACATCCGCACTTACGCAACGTGGCGCGGCCTGCGAGACAATCGCCGGTCGCGCCACGTCCTTCTTCCCCGCTGCCTTACGTCGCGCAGTGCAGTGCGTCCTGCGCCTTGCCGTACAGTTTTCGGCGTTTTGTTGAAAGCTGAAATTGGACATGATGACTAAAATATGAGACACGACTTTAAAACAACAGTGGTTTTAAGGCGCATCTCAAAGAAAAAAGGGGGACATTATGAGCAACCCGAACATGAATCCGAACCCGCAAAGCGGCGGACAGGACGACGCGCAAACCTCGCGTTATTTCGATAATCCTTACGGCTATCCGTATGGCTATCCATACGGTCCCGGCCAACCCAATCCGAACGATTCCAACGGCGAATGGAAGCCCGTAAGCCCCTTCAAACTGATGGAATCGTGGCTGCCGCAGCGTGCGAAGAACGCGATTCGCGGCGCGTACGGCATCATCGGCGTGATCGCCATCGTACTCGGCTTGGCGCTGTTTATTTGGCCGGGTGCGACGCTTAAAATCGCAGCGATCGCGTTGGGCGCGTATTTCGTGGTTTCCGGCGTGGTTCGTATCGTCACGGCGATCGTGGAACTCGGTCTGCCGGGCGGCTGGCGTGTGCTGGATATTCTGGTCGGCCTGCTGTTGTCCGTCGGCGGCGTGGTCATGCTGAAGAATTCGGCGCTGTCCGGCGCGACGCTGGCAGTGGTCGTCACCATGGTGGTGGGCGTCGGCTGGATGATGGAAGGCGTGATGGCGCTGGTGGAATCGTGGCGTATGCCCAGTTCCGCATGGGCTGTGATTTACGCGCTGATTTCGATTATCGCTGGCTGCGTGATGCTGTTCTGCCCGGTGGCGTCCACCGGCTGGATGATCATCTTCGGCGGCTGCGCGCTGGTGGTGCTCGGCATTGTGGCGATCGTCCGCGCGTTCACGTTCGGCAAGGTGGGCAAGAAGGGCTGATTTCCCGCAATCGCAACGCCGGCCACACCACCGGTCGCATTGCCTTTTTCTGTCGCACGATTCGGCGTTTCGATACAGACGCCGAATCGTGCGACTTTTTCTTTATGCCGCCCCGCATCGCCGGCAAAATACGATACGAAACCAAAGACGCAACGGAAGATTGACAGCAATCGTAACGCTGCGTTATGCTAGGTGAAACGTTTCGACGAAACGATTCGACGCACAGACGCGCACAGTACGGAACAACCACAGAAAGCGAGCTGAATGACAGGCATCAAAGACGTCGCCCGCGAAGCCGGAGTATCCGCCAGCACCGTTTCCTACGTGCTGTCCGGCAAGCGTTCGATTTCCGCGAAAACCACCGAAAAAGTCATGGCTGCCGTAGACAAGCTCGGCTACACTCCGGACGCCAGCGCCCGCAAGATGCGCGGCATGCGCAACCAGCTCATCGCGCTGAGCTCCCCGATTCGCGGCGACATCAACAAAGCCCGCTACAACGCCTACTTTCTGCACACCGCATGGGCCGCAAGGAACGCTGGCTATGACGTGATGTTGCTGACCGGCCCGGACGCCACGAAAGACATTCGTCGCGTGACGCAAAGCAATCTCGTCGATGGCGTCGTCCTGCTTGACGTCGAACAGGACGACGAACGTGCGGCCGCGGCCATGACCTTCCCCAAGCCGTGCGTGGCGATTGGTTATCCGTCATCGCATGCCGGCTGCGCCTGCGTGGACATCGATTTCGCGCTGATGGGCCGCAAGGCCGTCGATTTTCTGTACGAAAAGGGGCATCGCACCGTCGCGTTCCTGCGCAACAACGAATCCGATTACGACCGCCGTTCCGGTTACGTCATCCTCTTCCGCGAAAGCCTGCTGGCGCACGCGAAGGAGCGTGGCATGACAATCATCGAATCCGAGCATTACGAGGAAGATAGTTTCGATGCGAAGCGGTTCGTCCGCACCATTTTCGCGCGGCCCGACCGCCCATCCGCCATCATCAACCAGGCGAATGCGGGCGTGCTCAGCCAAGTGTTGGTGGAGCTGCACGACAATGGAATGACGATTCCGCAGGACGTTTCGGTGCTGTCGTGCGGCACGTATTTCGAGGGCGAGCCTACGCGCTTCCCCATCACCGAAATGCCGGTCATGCCGGAGGAACTGTGCGCCGAAGCCGTGAATCTGCTGACTTCCGCCATCGAGGAACGCGCCGATATCAACGGTTCCGTCAAGCTCATCGAACCCGCGCTGAAGCGCCGCGGATCCGTTGCGGAAGCGGGGTCCGGCGGCACACAATAAATTTTCTTGCGATTGCCGGCACCGCAGTCGGACACCAATCGCAAGGCAAGCAACATCATCGGCAGCATAATTTCATACGGATAATCGAAACGTTTCAACATCGGCCGGCCCCGTTCGGCCGATTGCCAAGATTTTCAGATTTCCAAGTAAGGAGAACAAATATGAATACTATGGCGACTTCCGGCTTCGGCAACGGTGCCCTCGATTCGCTGGCAATCGCGACGAACCACGGCCGCACGCGTTGCGTCAACGCCGAAAACCCGACCGGCGGCAAGGGCACTGCAGCCACCGCCGCCAGCGCGCTCGGCCCGTCACGTAAGGGCAGCCCTTGCATCCAGACGATCAAGGCGGGCGATTCGGTCACGCTGATGGACGTCGATGGCCCGGGCGTGATTCGCCACATTTGGATGACGGTCACCGACCGCACTTCCCCGACCGGTCCGAACGTACTGCGCAATCTCATCCTCGAATTCTATTGGGATGGCGAGGAGACGCCGTCCGTGCAGTGCCCGATCGGCGATTTCTTCTGCTGCGGTCACGCACAGGCCTGCCGTATCAATTCCATCCCGATCATGGTGGTGCCAAATCGAGGTTTCAACTGCTATTTCGCCATGCCGTTCGAGCACGCGCGCATTGTGCTGCGCAACGATCACAACGAGGACGTGCCGGCCTTCTTCTACCAAATCGACTACACGGAATACGACGCGCTGCCAGCCGATGCGATGCGCTTCCATGCGCAGTGGCGCCGCGAACGCGTCACCGAAATTGCCCGTGACTACACGATTCTCGACAATGTGCACGGCCATGGCGCGTACATCGGCACCTACCTTGCGCTGACCGCGCTGGAAAGCCGCTGGTGGGGCGAAGGCGAAGTCAAAATGTACATCGACGGCGATGAACAGTACCCGACGTGGTGCAGCACCGGAGCGGAAGACTACTTCGGCGGCGCGTGGAGTTTCGCCGACTTCGACGAGCATGGCCGCATGCGCGAGAACACGTTCACCGGACCGTACCTAGGATTCCCGTTCTATTCGCAGCGTCTTGCCGCGCACCGCGAAAGCGACTACTGGGATGTGGCCACACCCGTCATGCGCGGCCTGTACCGCTGGCACATTCCGGATCCGATTTATTTCGATTCTGACCTGCGCGTCACCTGGCAGCAGATCGGCACCGAGGAAGCCGGCAATTTCGAGCGGCAGGATGACGTCGCGTCGGTGGCATACTGGTACCAGCTTGAACCGCACACGCCGTTCGATCCAATCGGTGACCGTCACTTCCGTCAGCCCCGCTGATTTACGATTATTCCGCTGATTTACGCCGATATCGCCGTATCGTGCGTTGACATGGGAATGGATATGTTCCGTCTCGTGTCAGCGTACGATACGGCGATTGTGTTGTTATGCGGGCACAGTAATCACATTTTCTTCAAGATAACCCGATGATTTTACAATAGAAATGACGATTGCGGCATGCCAGACGCATACCGACGTGCGTATAGTAAAGGCACAACAGAAAAACAACAGAAGAACGAAGAACAAGAAAAACAACACAATAGCGACGCACCGCACGATGTAGAGAAGAAAAAAAGAAGCAAGAAACCAGGCGGTCGTCCGAAAGGAAACATCATGAAGAACAACGACACTTTCAACCAGATCCTCAACTCCAACCTCGCTTCCATCGATCCGGGCTTCGGCCAGTTCGCACTTGCCAAGGCTTCCGCTGATCTGATGAAGAAGGTCCTCAACAAGTAAGACCTTCAAGCAGGAAGGCAAGCCGAACCGCGTCAGGCCATCTCTTTGAAACAGACCGCGTGAGGCAAGGCACCGCCGCAGCGAACGCTGCGGCACCGATTCTCTTCTTTCCGATTTTTTAAATCGCATAGCGGGAGGCCGCGATTCCAACCGAATCGCGGCCTCCC
>OATI01001291.1_pt1 | contig 11403 bp, 9 predicted proteins | sample 1494981 | NCBI WGS metagenome assembly OATI01 (sample SAMEA2579952, study PRJEB22360) | human gut metagenome
GAGCCGTCGCCGGTGCCGTTCCGTATCGTCGCGTCGGGACGACTGACCAATGAGAAGAACCATGTCGCGTTGATCCGGGCGATCGCCCGCTGCCGTCACGCGCAGGACATCGAATTGGTGATCGCCGGCACCGGGCCGCTTAAGAAGAGGTTGCAGCGTATGGCCGGACGGCTGTTGTCTCGTCCGGCTTCGATCGGATTCCACCGGAATGCCGACATGCCGGCGTTGCTGCGTTCCGGCGATCTGCTGGTGCATCCGTCGATCGCCGATCTCGAATCGGTGAGTGTCATCGAAGGCATGGCCGCCGGTCTGGTGCCGGTGATCGCCTCGTCGTCGCTGAGCGCGGCCGGCCAGTTCGCGCTGCTGGACGAATCGTTGTTCCCCGTGGACGATGTGGACGCGCTGGCCCGTCGTATCGACTGGTGGATCGACCATCCGGCGCAGCTCGCCAAGTGGGGCGGCACCTACGCCGAACATACGAAAACCAATTATTCGGTGGAATCGTCCGTACGTAAGTTCGTCGCGATGGAACGTGAGGCGATCGCCGATAACCGTTGCTGAATGGCGCCTGCCGCAATCGCAATACAATCGTTATACATAAGCGAAAAGCCGGGAGCGATTTCCCGGCTTTCCTTGTTTTGCGGACTGTCTTTTACAGCAGTGCGACCAGCTCGTCCACCTGCTCGTCGGTCGTGGCCCAGCTGGTGCAGATGCGCATCACGGTATGCGTGTCGTCCGCCTTTTCCGTGAAGCCGAGACGGACGTCGCGTTGCAGACGTTCGGAGGTCTCGTTGTCGAGCGTGACGAAGATCTGATTGGTCGGCGCATCGAAAGTCAGCGTGTAGCCACGTTCCACCAGCACCTTGCGGATACGGTCCGCGGCATCGTTGGCGTGGCGGGCGATGCGCAGGTACAGGCCGTCGGTGAACAACGTGTCGAACTGCAGTCCCAGCAGCCATCCCTTGGCCAGCAGCGCGCCATGCTGCTTGACGATCGTCACGAAATGCTTTGGCATGTTGCCGTGCGTGAACACCACGGCCTCGCCGAACATCGCGCCCACCTTGGTGCCGCCGATATAGAACACGTCGGCGAGACGCGCGATGTCCTCGATCGTCACGTCGTTGCCGGTGGCGGTCAGCGCGTAGCCGAGACGCGCGCCGTCGATGAACAACGGCATGTCGTACTTCGTGCAGACCTTGCGGATCGCCTCGAGCTCGGCCAGCGTGTACAGCGTGCCGTATTCGGTGGCCTGCGAAATGTACACGCAGCCGGGGAACACCATATGCGTGTAGTTGCCGTCCGCGTAGAACGTGGCGCAGTATTCGCCGAGTTCATCCGCGTTGATTTTGCCGTCATGGTGGGGGAGCGTGAGCACCTTGTGGCCGGTGAATTCGATAGCGCCCGCCTCATGCACGTTCACATGTCCGGTGGTGGCCGCCACCACGCCCGCATACGGCGGGGTGATGGCGTCGATGACGACCTGGTTGGTCTGAGTGCCGCCGACGAGGAAGAAGATTTCGGCGTCCGGGCATGCGCAGGCCTCGCGGATTTTGGCTTTGGCGCTTTCGCAGACGTCGTCGGTGCCGTAGCCGGGATACTGGTTGGGCGCGGTTTCGGCGAGACGGGCGATGATTTCCGGCGTCGCGGCGCAGGAGTAGTCGTTTTCGAAAGACAGCATGGTCGTTCCTTTTGTTGTGGGTTGCTTGCGATCGGGAAAGTCTGGTTCCGCGTGTTCGGCCTCCGCGGATAGCAAAAAACCTCGGAATTTCTTCCGAGGTTTCATCGGGGTGGCTAACGCGGCTCGAACGCGCGACCTTCTGAACCACAATCAGATGCTCTACCAACTGAGCTATAGCCACCATGTTCTCACTTCCATGCGGAAGCGCAACGAATGGATACTATACACGATTTTTTGGATGTGCGCGCGTCGGCGTGTTGCGCTTTCGGCTGCCATGTGATGTTCATTATGTGAACGGAATGTTACGCACTTGATGGATGGGTGCCTAATTTGTGGGCAATTCCAACGGAAGATGTCACGAGGGGGTCGGCAGAAAGCCGGTCCCGTTTTGTTTTCCTCGAAAATGACTTCCATGGAAACGTGATTGAGAAAAGAGGAAACGATAATGCAGAAGATCAAGGCGTTTGGTGATTGGCTCACCAAATGGTTCACCGTGATCGTGATCGTATGGGCCGTGTTCAACTACTTCGTGCCGCAAACCAGCCTGTGGGGCAAGTCCTACACCGGATACTTCCTGGGCATCGTGCTGTTTGGCATGGGCCTGACGCTGACGCTCGACGATTTCAAGCGTATCCTCACCCAGCCGCTGATGGTCGTCGTCGGCACGGTGGCCCACTTCGTGATCATGCCGTTGGTGGCCGTGCTGCTGTGCTGGATCTTCCGTCTCGACGGCCCGCTTGCCGTGGGCGTGATTCTGGTCGGCTGCTGCCCGTCCGGCACCTCATCCAACGTGATGAGCTATCTGAGCCGTGGCGACGTGGCGCTTGACGTGTCCATCGGCATCCTGTCCACGCTGTGCGCGCCGTTCATGATTCCTCTGCTGATGCAGTGGCTCGCCTCCCAGTATGTGACCGTGCCGGTCGAGTCCCTGTTCCTCAACGCGGTCAAGGTGGTGCTGTTCCCGATCGCGCTCGGTGTGATCTGCCACGCCATCTTCAAGGAGAAGATCGAGAAGGTCACGGTGGCGCTGCCGATCGTGTCCCAGGTCGCCATCCTGCTCATCATCGGCGTCGTGGTCGCAGCCAATGGTTCGAAGCTGTTCGTGGCATCCTCGCTGCTTGCCATCCCGGTGGTCATCCTGCACAACCTGTGCGGCTACGCGCTGGGCTTCGGCTTCTCCAAGCTCATGTACAAGGTGTATCCGAAGGGCTTCCGCTACGCGCAGCAGAAGGCCATCACCTTCGAGGTCGGCATGCAGGATTCCGCTTTGGGCGCCACGCTGGCCCTGAGCTCCTTCGCGTCCAACCCGCTTGCCGCCGTGCCGTCCACCTTCTTCAGCGTATGGCACAACATCTCCGGTTCGGTGCTGTCCAGCTGGTGGCGCGAGCACGATGACAAGCATCAGATCCACCCGGATTCCGACAATGGCGAGAAGGGTTCCGCGGCCAAGGCTTCGGAAGCCGGGGACGCCGTCAAGGATGAGTCCGAGGAAACGGTCAACGCCTGAATGTGATTCGTGGCATCGGTCAGGCAGCCTCTGAACCGTACAGAACGGTTCAGAGGCTGTTCTGTTTTGACCTGTTTTTCCATGGCGATGTTAGATTGTGTTGCTTTGCGCTGAAGTTCGGTTAAGTATTGAAAATATTGGGATTTAGGGGTGTTTTGCCCCGTGTCATATGTTCGTTTGCGGTATACTAAAGGTGAAGGCCGGAGTTGCAGATCGGTCGAGAATTCGTCAGGTCGCAATGAGGCGCCGATGGCCGTGAGGCCCATGCGCAACGCCTTCAAGATATAACTGAAGAACAACCGAATATAGCGATTCGAGATGGCGGCATAGGCAGTACGGCGAGGGCGCCGGGCCGCATGGGGTTATGAAAAGACTCAGAGGTTTGAAGCGATGCGCGCAAGGTGGCGCGTGGGAGAGTGGCTCCGATGCCAGGATGGCGTCGGAGCCACTCTTCGTATAACGGCCGTTGCTGTCGCGACACGATTATCCAGCATTGTCCGGCAGACCTGTATACTGGTAATTCGTGTGTGCCAACGGCATGCCTTATGTAACAGGCGTGCGGGTTGGGATATCCCGGAACTCGATTGCATCACGCGCAGCAATGCGGCGGTGAGAGAGGGACGGGCCATCGGGCCGGTGGACTGTGGCTATCTTTACGATTCAGTGTCGTGGAGTGTGGGTGCAGTGCGGCGGTCACACGAAAACAAGAGAAACCACTGAATCGGAGAATTCAAGTTGCCTACTATTGAACAGCTCGTCCGTAAGGGACGTCAGGCAAAGCCGAAGAAGTCCAAGACTTTGGCCCTGAAGGGAAGCCCGCTGCGTCGTGGCGTGTGCACCCGTGTTTACACCACCACCCCGAAGAAGCCGAACTCGGCACTGCGTAAGGTCGCCCGTGTGCGCCTGAGCTCCGGTGTGGAAGTCACCGCATACATCCCGGGCGAAGGCCACAACCTGCAGGAGCACTCCATCGTGCTCGTTCGCGGCGGCCGTGTCAAGGATCTGCCGGGTGTTCGTTACCACATCGTTCGTGGCGCCCTCGATACCCAGGGTGTGAAGGATCGCAAGCAGGGTCGTTCCCTGTACGGAGCAAAGAAGGCGAAGTAAGAGATATGTCACGTAAAGGACCTTCCAAGAAGCATCAGCTGCTGCCGGATCCGATCTACGGTTCCACCGTTGTGGCACAGCTCATCAACAAGATTCTGCTTGACGGCAAGAAGTCGATCGCCGAGGACATCGTCTACAGCGCTCTCGACATGGTCAAGGAGAAGACCGACCAGGAGCCGGTCGCCGTTCTCAAGCGCGCTCTGGACAACATCCGTCCGTCCCTCGAGGTTCGCTCCCGCCGTGTCGGTGGCGCTACCTACCAGGTCCCGGTCGAAGTGAAGCCGGGCCGCGCCAACACGCTGTCTCTGCGCTGGCTCACCGACTTCTCCCGCGCCCGTCGCGAGAAGACCATGGCTGAGCGTCTGGCCAACGAAATCCTCGATGCCTCCAACGGCCTCGGTGCTTCTGTCAAGCGCCGCGAGGATACTCATAAGATGGCAGAGGCCAACAAGGCCTTCGCTCATTACCGCTGGTAATTAGTCGAGAACGAGAGTTAAGGAACAATCATGGCACTAGACGTGCTCAATGATCTCAACCAGATCCGTAACATCGGCATCATGGCTCACATCGATGCCGGTAAGACCACTACCACCGAGCGTATTCTGTTCTACACCGGTAAGAACTACAAGATCGGCGAGACCCACGACGGCGCCTCCACCATGGACTTCATGGCGCAGGAGCAGGAACGTGGTATCACCATCCAGTCCGCTGCTACCACCTGCTTCTGGAGCCGTCAGTCCCACGACACCAAGGGCAAGTTCCAGATCAACATCATCGATACCCCTGGCCACGTGGACTTCACGGCCGAGGTGGAGCGCTCCCTGCGTGTGCTCGATGGTGCTGTCGCCGTGTTCGATGGCAAGGAAGGCGTGGAGCCGCAGTCCGAGACCGTGTGGCGTCAGGCTGACAAGTACGGCGTTCCGCGTATCTGCTTCATCAACAAGATGGACAAGCTCGGCGCGAACTTCTACTACTCCGTCGACACCATCAAGGAGAAGCTGGGCGCTACTCCGATCGTGATGCAGCTGCCGATCGGTTCCGAGAACGACTTCACTGGCGTCGTTGACCTGGTTGAGATGCAGGCCTACGTGTGGAACGGCACCGAGGAGCTCGGCGCCAAGTACGACACCACCGAGATCCCGGACGACCTCAAGGACAAGGCCGAGGAATACCACGAGAAGCTCGTGGAAGCCGCTGCCGAAGCCGACGACGAGCTCATGAACAAGTTCTTCGAGGACGGTGACCTGTCCAAGGAAGACATCCGCGCTGGCGTGCGCAAGCTCACCATCGCCAAGGAAGCTTTCCCGATCTTCTGCGGTTCCGCCTTCAAGGACAAGGGCGTTCAGCCTATGCTGGACGGCGTCGTCGATTACCTGCCGTCCCCGGAGGACGTGCCGGCCATCAAGGGCTACAAGCCTGGCGATGAGTCCGTCGAGATCGACCGCAAGCCGGTCAAGACCGATCCGTTCTCGGCTCTGGTCTTCAAGATCTCCACCCACCCGTTCTACGGCAAGCTCGTGTTCGTGCGCGTGTACTCCGGTTCCGTCAAGCCGGGCGACACCGTCCTCGACTCCACCAAGGAGAAGAAGGAACGCGTCGGCAAGATCTTCCAGATGCACGCCGACAAGGAGAACCCGGTGGATGCCGCCGAAGCCGGCAACATCTACACCTTCGTGGGTCTGAAGAACGTCACCACCGGTGATACCCTGTGCGACGAGAAGTCCCCGATCTCCCTCGAATCCATGACCTTCCCGGATCCTGTGATCGAGGTGGCCGTGGAGCCGAAGACCAAGGCCGACCAGGAGAAGATGAGCATCGCTCTGGCGAAGCTGTCCGACGAGGATCCGACCTTCCAGGTGAAGACCGACGAAGAGTCCGGCCAGACCCTGATCTCCGGCATGGGCGAGCTGCAGCTCGACATCATCGTCGACCGTATGCGTCGTGAATTCAAGGTGGAGTGCAACGTCGGTAACCCGCAGGTTGCATACCGCGAGACGATCCGCAAGGCCGTCATGAACCAGGAATACACGCACAAGAAGCAGACCGGTGGTTCCGGCCAGTTCGCAAAGGTCCTGATGAACTTCGAGCCGCTCGACACCGAGAACGGCGAGACCTACGAGTTCGTCAACGAAGTCACCGGCGGCCACATCACCAAGGAATTCATTCCTTCCATCGATGCTGGCGTGCAGGAAGCCATGGAATCCGGCATCCTCGCCGGCTTCCCGGTGGTTGGCGTCAAGGCTACCGTCACCGACGGCCAGGTCCACGACGTCGATTCCTCCGAAATGGCCTTCAAGATCGCAGGTTCCATGTGCTTCAAGGAAGCTGCCCCGAAGGCCAAGCCGGTCATCCTCGAGCCGATCATGGCCGTGGAAGTGCGTACTCCGGAAGAGTACATGGGCGATGTGATGGGCGACATCAACGCACGTCGTGGTTCCATCCAGTCCATGACCGACTCCACCGGTGTCAAGGTCATCGACGCCAAGGTCCCGCTGTCCGAGATGTTCGGCTACATCGGCGACCTGCGTTCCAAGACCCAGGGCCGCGCCATGTTCACCATGGAGATGGACTCCTACGACGAGGTGCCGAAGAGCGTCTCCGAGGAGATCATCAAGGCTCAGCGCGGCGAGTGACACGCGCCTCACGATGAAGTAGCCAGTGTCGCCAGTCAGCGGTAACATTCTGTACCGCTGACTGGGTTCTGGCTCTTCAAAGTGGCACATAACCCAGAAACCCAGTAGAATAGAGCGAGTGCCTGCGCGAAAGGGTGCAGGAAACTCACGAGACGTCCAGGAGGACAAAAGTAATGGCAAAGGAAAAGTACGAGCGTACTAAGCCGCACGTTAACATTGGTACCATCGGCCACGTCGATCACGGTAAGACTACCCTGACTGCTGCCATCTCCAAGGTGCTGCACGAGGAGTTCCCGGATGTCAACCCGGAGTACGACTTCAACCAGATCGATTCCGCTCCGGAAGAGGCCGCCCGCGGTATCACCATCAACATCGCCCACATCGAGTACCAGACCGAGAAGCGTCACTACGCTCACGTCGACTGCCCGGGCCACGCCGACTTCGTGAAGAACATGATCACCGGCGCCGCTCAGATGGATGGCGCCATCCTCGTTGTGGCCGCCACCGACGGCCCGATGGCTCAGACCCGCGAGCACGTGCTGCTCGCTCGTCAGGTGGGCGTCCCGAAGATCCTCGTCGCTCTGAACAAGTGCGATATGGTCGACGACGACGAGCTCATCGAGCTCGTTGAGGAAGAGGTCCGTGACCTCCTCGACGAAAATGGCTTCGATCGCGATTGCCCGGTCATCCACGTGTCCGCTTACGGCGCACTGCACGATGACGCTCCGGACCACGAGAAGTGGGTTGAGCAGATCAAGAAGCTCATGGACGCCGTCGATGACTACATCCCGACCCCGGTCCACGATCTGGACAAGCCGTTCCTGATGCCGATCGAAGATGTCTTCACCATCTCCGGCCGTGGCACCGTGGTGACCGGCCGTGTCGAGCGTGGTAAGCTCCCGGTCAACTCCAACGTCGAGATCGTCGGCATCCGTCCGACCCAGACCACCACCGTCACCTCCATCGAGACCTTCCACAAGCAGATGGACGAGTGCGAGGCTGGCGACAACACCGGTCTGCTGCTCCGCGGCATCAACCGTGACCAGGTCGAGCGTGGCCAGGTTCTGGCTGCTCCGGGCTCCGTGACCCCGCACACCAAGTTCGAGGGCGAAGTCTACGTGCTGACCAAGGACGAAGGCGGCCGTCACTCGCCGTTCTTCTCCAACTACCGTCCGCAGTTCTACTTCCGTACCACCGACGTCACCGGCGTCATCACCCTGCCGGAAGGCGTTGAGATGGTGCAGCCGGGCGATCACGCTACCTTCGGCGTTGAGCTGATCCAGCCGATCGCTATGGAAGAGGGCCTGACCTTCGCAGTGCGTGAAGGCGGCCACACCGTCGGCTCGGGCCGTGTCACCAAGATCATCGAGTAGTTTCTACCCGACATCAAGACACGCTTGAACTAGCGTTTTAAAGAAACCTCCCAAGGATGCGAATCCGAGGGAGGTTTCTTTATATATGGAAGGGCAATGCTCCAAAGTATGCACGCCGTGGCATAATGAGCAAGGCTTTTTGTAAGCTTTTCCGTCAGATGAAGAAATAGGTGAGTTAATTTGGCACAGACTACCAATGACATCAAGAACGGTTCTGTTCTGAACCTCGATGGCCAGCTGTGGACCGTCATCAAGTTCCAGCACGTCAAGCCGGGCAAGGGCCCCGCCTTCGTGCGCACCACCATCAAGAACGTGCTTTCCGGCAAGATCGTCGACAAGACCTTCAACGCGGGCATGAAGATGGAATTCGAAACCGTCGACAACCGCAACCTCCAGTACTCCTATGAAGACGGCGACAACTTCGTCTTCATGGACATGACCACCTACGACCAGATCTTCATTCCGAAGACCCTGGTCGGCGACCAGGCCAAGTTCCTGCTCGAAGGCACCGACTGCGTCGTGTCCTTCCACGACGGCACCCCGCTGTCCGTCGAGCTGCCGGCTTCCGTCGTCCTGACCGTCACCCACACCGAGCCGGGCCTGCAGGGCAACCGCTCCAACGCCGGCACCAAGCCGGCCACCGTCGAAACCGGCGCCGAGATCCAGGTGCCGCTGTTCATCGGCGAAGGCGAGAAGGTCAAGGTGAACACCACCGACGGCTCCTACCTCGGCCGCGAGAACTGAGAGTAAGGACAGCGAAGTTTCATGGCACGTTCCACCGCTCGCAAGAGGGCTCTGAACACGTTGTATGAAGCGGATGAGAAGGGACAGGACATCCTGTCCCTTCTTGCTGAGCGCATCGAGCAGCCCGGCGCTCAGACCCCGCTGCCCGACTACGCCATCGAAATCGTCCGTGGCGTGGCGGAGCATATCGCCGCCATCGACGCCATGCTTGACGAACATTCCACCGGTTGGAAGGTCAAGCGCATGGGCGTCGTCGACCGCAATATCCTGCGCATCGCCGCATGGGAGATCATGTTCAACGATGATGTTCCCAACATGGTGGCCATCGATGAGGCGTTGAGCCTTGCCAAAACGCTGTGCGACGACGATTCGCCGGCGTTCATCCATGGTCTGCTCAGCGCGGTGAGCGCCGATGCGGAAGCCACTGAAGTGGCCGAACAACCGACCGAACCTTCGGCTGAATAAAGCCGAAAGTTAAGCGATTCGGCCGGGTCGCGAGTCCTAACCGGCCGCTATCCTTGGTACGAATACCTTGACTATAAGGGGGTTTTGGTGAACCAGTATGATTCCGAAGCCGTGATGTTTGACCCTCAGGATGCCGTTCTTGTTCTCGAAGACGGACAGGTGTATGTGGGCGAGCCATACGGCGCGATCGGCACGACCAGCGGGGAGATCGTTTTCGCGACCGGCATGACCGGCTACCAGGAAACGCTTACCGATCCCAGCTACGACCGTCAGATCGTGGTACAGACGTTCCCGCACATCGGGGACACGGGAATCAACGGGGAGGATCCGGAATCCTCCAGAATCTGGGTCGCAGGCTATGTGGTGCGCGATCCCAGCCCGAATGTGAGCAACTGGCGCGCCACCGGCAGCCTTGACGACGATCTCGAATCCAACCACATCGTCGGCATCAGCCATATCGACACGCGCAAGCTGGTACGCCACCTGCGTTCCGCCGGTGTGATGCGCGCGGCCATCTTCTCAGGCGACGCGCTGCTCGACGGTGACGGCAAACTGCGCGCCATCGACTCCATGCTCGACGAGGTCAAGGCCACTCCGCAGATGAAGGGCATGAGCCTCTACGACGAGGTCAGCACCAAGGAAGCCTATACCATCGAACCCTGCGGCGAATTCGAAGGCAAGGAACCGCTGTTCACCGTGGCGGCCGTCGATCTGGGCATCAAGTCTATGACCCCGCATCGCATGGCCGAACGCGGCTGCCGCGTGCATGTGGTGCCGTCCACCATCACCTTCGACGAGCTCCAGTCCCTCAATCCCGACGGCGTCTTTTTCTCCAACGGTCCGGGCGACCCGGAACAGGCCGATCCTGAAGTGAATCTGCTGCGTCAGGTGCTCGACGCCGGATATCCGTTCTTCGGCATCTGTTTCGGCAACCAGCTGCTGGGCCGCGCGCTCGGCTTCGGCACGTACAAGCTCAAATTCGGCCACCGCGGCATCAACCAGCCGGTCAAGGATCTGACCACCGGCAAAATCGAAATCACCGCGCACAACCATGGCTTCGCCGTGGATGCGCCAATCGGCGAAACCGTCGACGCGCCATTCGAGAACGGCAAATACGGCAAGGTGTTCGTCAGCCATATCGATTTGAACGATAACGTGGTCGAAGGCCTGCAGTGCGTCGATATCCCGGCGTTCTCCGTGCAATATCACCCGGAAGCCGCCGCCGGCCCGCACGATGCCGCATACCTGTTCGATCGTTTCGTTGATCTCATGCGTTCCGTCAAGGAGGGAACCCGCAATGCCTAAGCGCACAGACATCAAGTCCGTGATGGTCATCGGCTCCGGTCCGATCGTGATCGGCCAGGCCGCGGAATTCGATTATTCGGGCACCCAGGCCTGCCGCGTGCTGCGCGAAGAGGGCATTAGGGTCATTCTGGTCAATTCCAACCCGGCCACCATCATGACCGATCCGGAAATGGCCGACGCCACCTACATCGAGCCGATCTCCACCCCGATCCTCGAGCAGATCATCGCCAAGGAACGTCCTGACGCGTTGCTGCCGACGCTGGGCGGACAGACCGCGCTGAACGCGGCCATGGCGCTGGGCGAGGCGGGCGTGCTCAAGAAGTACAACGTCGAGCTGATCGGCGCGTCCCTTGACGCCATCGATCGTGGCGAGGACCGCGAACTCTTCAAGAAGGTCGTGGAGGAGGCTGGCGCCGAATCCGCCCGCTCCGACATCGCGCATTCCCTTGAGGAAGTCGACAAGATCGCCGAGAAGTTCGGCTACCCGCTGGTGGTCCGTCCGAGCTTCACCATGGGTGGTCTCGGCTCCGGCATCGCGCACGACGAAGACGAGCTGCACCGCATCGCCGGCGCCGGCATCCACTATTCCCC